>Ga0209494_1000007_pt1 | contig 267071 bp, 254 predicted proteins | sample EN1Hudseemescosm_FD_184628 | JGI IMG/M metagenome (GOLD analysis project Ga0209494, IMG submission 184628) | Methane-oxidizing microbial communities from mesocosms in the Hudson Canyon - EN1B Hudson Canyon (SPAdes) (version 2) | ecosystem: Environmental > Aquatic > Marine > Cold seeps | place... | reverse complement strand
CGCCTTATGCTCCCTGACACTTGGGCCGCGGTAGGTTAAAACAATTAAGTGATCTAAACATGTAGAGCCAATGGCAGAGGACTGGCGGACGGGGGTTCGACTCCCCCCATCTCCACCAAACTCGAGTTTCAAGCGTTATTATTGAGACTCACAACTAGCCTCGTTACCCTATTAAACAAGGGTTTCGGGGCTTTTTTATGCCTATAGCATTCTCATAGAGCCTCGCTCGTGGTTGTAGAAGCTTGTGCCTATGGGTACACTCTTGGGTACACACTCACCGTGCACCTAAAATACGTGTACCCAAAAAGGTGTAATCATGCCAAAACTAGCAGCCCCACTGACTGACATCCGGATCAGACACGCCAAACCCAAGGATAAGGAATATTCGCTATCCCACGGGCAAGGTTTATCATTGCGTGTACGCACTAGCGGCACAAAAGAATGGATTTTAAGGTACAAGCGACCCTTTACAGGTATACGCACTGCGATCAAGTTGGGCAACTATCCCAATCTTTCAATTAAAGATGTTCAAGATGAGCATACAAACTGCCTTAACCTACTAGCCAAGGATATTGACCCTCTAGATGCTCGGACATCCAAAGGCCGAGAAGAACAGGCCAGCAAAACCAACACGTTAGAATTAGTGGCAGCTAAGTGGTTTGAAGTAAAGAAGACCAAGATCACAGAAGACTTTGCAAAAGATGTTTGGCGTTCTCTTGATTCCCACATATTCCCAAGGCTCGGTAGCCATCCCATAAGCCAAATTGATGCACCTATGGTTATTGAAGTGATCAACCCCGTAGCAGCCCGAGGCAACTTAGAAACTGTAAAGCGATTATGCCAGCGACTGAACGAGATAATGACATTTGCTGTTAACTCGGGAATTATTCACCACAACCCGCTATCAGGCATTAGAGAAGGGTTCGCTAACCCTATAAAGAAGCATAACCCCACGCTAAGGCCTGACCAACTGCCTATGCTAATGTCTAAGCTCAACTACGCCAGCATTAATCTAACAACCCGCGTAATGATTGAATGGCAGTTACACACGATGGTACGGCCTATGGAATCGGCAGGTACACGCTGGGAAGAAATAAACCCTGATGACAATACGTGGACAATTCCACCTGAGCGCATGAAAAAGAAACGAGAGCATATTGTGCCATTGTCGCCACAGGCACTGGCACTACTCGAAGTCATGCGACCAATTAGTGGCCACAAAGAGTATGTCTTTACTAGCCAGCGTGACCCTTTACGCCATGCTAACCAAAGTTCGCCCAATGTGGCCCTAAAGCGTATGGGATTTAAAGACATGCTCACTGCTCATGGTATGCGAGCCCTAGCAAGCACAACGCTTAATGAAGAAGCCTTTGACTATGACATTATTGAAATGGCCCTTGCTCACATCGACCCTAATGAAACCCGCAGAAGCTACAACCACGCCAAGTACCTACCAAGGCGTAGGCTAATGATGGAATGGTGGTCTAACCGAATAGATCAAGCCGCTACAGGCAACATGAGCATGGCAGCAAACACTTGAGTCCTGTGGACTGAGAGTTGATCAGCTTTAATATTTAATTGTCGTATAAGTCACCAAGATTGATCCTAATAACCGCGTAGAAACCCTCTAATTTGAAGGCATGCACTCGCATGAGTGCTTATACTTAGAGGAATACATGATGTTTGTTGAATTTAATAGCCCATACCAAACCCGCCAAGAACTAGAAAAACTATTCAAAGTTTCACCTGCCACGATTTACCGCTGGGTTAAAGAGGGAAAGTTTCCAGCTCCAATCCACTTAGGTGCCAATATGGTTAGGTGGAAAGTCTCAGACATTGAAGTATGGATCGCAGATAGGGAGACTTCGCAATGAACGCCATTCCCAACAGGAGAAGCAGAAATCTCCTAGAAAGTCACCATTACGCGGTTTGTGGATTCTTTGAAGTTAGCAACCGAACTAATCCATATTCGAAGCGCTCAGAAGTGTGGTGCTTATATAAAGCTAAGCACGACACCTCAAGTAATAACAGCTTCAAAGGGGTGCAAGATGGCTCGAGTCAAACATAAACAAAAAACTAGTTTCGCAGGTATACCTAGGCTAGTTATGCAATGTCCAGACTATATCCGCCTGAGTGGAAGTGCCATTAAATTACTCATCTTGCTGGCATGCCAATTCACAGGTTGGAATAACGGTAACTTATGTCCTGCATGGACGCTAATGAAAGACCGAGGATTTTCTTCAAAATCCACACTTTCAAAAGCGATACAAGAGTTGTTGGCGGCAGAAATGATAATACTTACTAGGCAGGGTCAATTCATCCGAAATAAAGCGGGACTGTACGCTTTAACATGGGAGCCGATTAATGAATGTGCGGGGAAGAATCTTGACGAATCGCCCACACGCACAGCACCAAGAAACTTCTCACTTGAACGGCAGCAAGGGTGGCCAAGAAAATTAGATCGCCCAGTACAGAAACTGTACCGTAAGGGTACGAAAACTGCACCCAAAGTGCTGTTAAAGGCAGTTAACTAGTACAGAAATCGTACCCTATTAGGCTCTTTTTGCTATGTCCATGGGTACAGAAACTGTACATCTATATATTAATAGCCATACCTATAGGTTCATTTAGGCAGTGGTATACAGTAAGTGAGGTTTTATATGGCCACGACCAAAGCTAAGCATATAGTAGCAGCCAAGCAAAGTGACCCTATTATGAAGCTGGTCAAACAAATAGGTGCAGAAGATATTGCCACCGATGTAATCAACGCAATCATGAGTCCCCTGATGAACCTACTTACTACTCAAGGTGAGGACACAGAAAGTGCGTTTAATAAAGCAATCACCCTCATAGCCGCGTCCGACCCAAAGAATCAGCTTGAACTCATGCTAGCTACACAATTGGCCATGACTCACATTACCTTAGGCAAAAGCGCACAGCTATTAGATCGTAACTACTCACAGGTTAAATCCACCAACAGCTTGGGCAACCTATACACCAAATTATCGAGGTTAGGTATAGACCAGATCAATACGCTTGAACGGATGAAAGGCAAAGGCCAACAAAAAATCATTGTTGAAAAGGTCAATATTGAAGCCGGTGGCCAGGCTGCGATTGGTGTGTATGAGGGGGTGGGTGTTAATGCTTAAAAAGGACTATAAAGCCCATGTGGCGGCCAATCGGTTTGACCTAAACACCTTGCCCGCCTGCGGGGCTAGAACGCGCTCAGGGGGCTTGTGTAAGCATAAAGGCAACCTTCGTAATGGCCGATGCAAACGCCACGGTGGGGCCTCTACAGGGCCGACTAACCAAACCTTTGGAAAAAACCACCACCGCTATGTTCATGGGCTAAGAACTAAAGAAGTGATCGCAATGCGTAAGCTGGTAGCACAAATAAATAAGGCAATGAAAGATCTGGCCAACAGGTCTAATAATACGCTAGACAAAGACTTAAGTGCGGAAGAATATGAAGTGGTGATGCATGGATGACTGTGGGTTAATACAGTCGATAAGTTACTGGAACCACTAACTCACTTCAGGCCACAGGAAAGCGCGCTAGCATCAACGTTATAGCCTGTGTAAGTTGCTGTTTAAATAATGGAAACTGGACCGGTAATTGGCCCCATAAATCTTCGCACTCAATAAATTTTGTGGCATTTTGTCCATCTAAAAGTGGTTCTAAAAGTGTCCAATTCGGCTCAATGTAATCAAATTGAATTATCTGCGCTTGTACTTGGCACATAAACACATACCAACTAGCAATACCTTGCAATGCATACACTGGTGTATGGCCTCTTGCATAGCAGTCGGTTAATGTCGGCAATATAAATATCGGAAATTTAACGCCACCATCGGCACATATTCGAGCTATATCGTCTGCGATATTGCTGTTACTCAAGCGCGTTTTGGTGAGCTGGTAATATTCATTTAAATTTAAAGGGGACTCCCCAATTGCTGGGATCACCTCTGTATTTACATAGGCAGAGAATAGGGTATTCAGTTCTTCATCAGCCAAGCCCTGGTCGTAAGTTATATAGCCTTTGAGGGCGGCAAAATAAGCCAGTATAGTATGACCCCCGTTGAGGATTCGTATCTTTGCATCTTCATACGGAGATACATCGGCAGTTAACTCCACACCCACACGTTCAAAATCTGGCTTTGGCCCAGCAAAATTATCCTCTATCACCCACTGGGTATAAGATTCAGACATAATTGTGAGGGGGTCATCTAAACCAAATTTTTGCTTAACATCAGCAATATGAATGGCGCCAGATCGTGGTGTAATACGATCCACCATACAGCAAGGGAAAGTGACATTGCTCGCGATCCACTCAAGTAAATGAGTGTCGTTACAGGCGGCAAGGAACTGTTCAAAGCCTAACTTTAGATAGTGGCCATTGTCGCGTAAATTGTCACAACATAATAAGGTAATTGGCAGGTTACAGCCGAATCGTCGAGCGTTTAACGATGCACGTAGGTAGGCATAAATGCAGCTTCCTGAGCCTGTTAAGGCCTCAACTATAATTGGAGATTGTGTTTCCAGTTGGCCATTTTCTGAAAGGTAATAGCCACTTTCAGTTACTGTCATGGTGATTAGATGAATGTTTTCATTATCCACTGCTTGTGCTGCAGCTTCAGGATTTGTGGACCAGTCCAACGTTGACAATATAGAGCCAATTTCTTGATAGGTAGCCTGGTTGTCTGGTGACAATGTCTTTAATGTGTATACGTGTTTCTGGCCAGCTAATTGGAGGTTTATCTTGGCATCTTGTGACCTTAAGTTAATGCCTATAATGCCCCATTTTTGTTGATCTTTATCGCCCAATAATTTGTTCATGTAGACAGCTTGGTGGGCACGATGAAAAGCGCCAACGCCAACGTGAATGATCCCCACTTCACAGTCTGTCTTGCTGTAATTAAGGGGGCTAAGTGGTGTCGTATTTAAAGCGTTCATAGTGAGTGTCTTTGTAGTTCTATCGTGTCTTTATTAGATGCCGCCAGCTAAGGCATCGCTATTGTTGGTTTTACAATCGATTTACCCTTGCCTAAATTGGTTTGGATAATGCGCCGGTACTCGCCAGGTGTTTTGCCTTTAAGCTTAACGAAGTGACGATTAAAGTTGGTGATGTTGTTGAATCCAACGTCAAAACAAATTGCTGAAATACGATCGTTAGTTTCGGCCAATTGAATACATGCCCTGCCAATACGTACACGGGTTACAAATTCAACAAATTTATTCCCAGTAGATTTGGAAAAGTGTCGTGAGAACGCGCTTTCAGTCATGTTAAGCATGGCCGACATTTTCCCAAGAGACAAATTTTCTTGATAATGGTCAGCAATATATTGCACCACGTCATTAATTTTATCTTCTGCGGAACTCGTCAGTGGAGAGTTGAGTTTGGCGATCGACAAAGTGCGTTTGTGTGGCCATGACTTTAACTCTGACAACAGTTGTATAAAGGCTAAGAAACGCCCCATACCTGATGCATCGCGTACTTTGCTAAACAGCTCGATCGCTCTAGACATATCAAAGTCAACGAATTCAACCCCTGAGTGAGATAGCTCAAGCATAGACATCAGTTCTTGCATTTCGCTAAACCCTTTCACCATGTCATCCATGGATTTTTGGGAAAATACAATGACCATGTCACGCAGTGCCACGGGGCTTGGCTCGTCTTTATTAGTAACCCAATTATGTGGCAAATGAGGCCCTACAAGAACCAATTGGCCAGGTTTATAGTGGCCAATATGATCGCCTATAAATACCTTGCCGTGGGTATTCACAATTAAGTGCAACTCGTATGGTGCGTGAGCATGCCAGCGAATCAAATCGGAAGGCCAACCATGCTCCAAGTAATAAATACAATCTTCAACATTTTCAATGATTTCCACTTGATTAAATGTGTCTGTTTTCATACTCAACTCCACCGAAAATATGACAAAAACTATATCAGCTTATAATGCCTTGATTAAATCACCAGTAATCGCAGGGCTAAGGCGGTGACCTTGGTCATCAAAACCGTGTACTTGCTCTAGGTCTAAACCAAATTCAATGGTTTCCCCTAACTCAACTGGTGTTAGGCTTGAGGCTCGAATAGCAATTTGATGCTCGCTACAGTAGCTTAGGTAAACCAATGTTTCTGCGCCTAGCCTCTCAACTAAAGTAACAACGCCAAACAAGCCTTTTTTATCAAGCATAATTGACTCTGGTCGTGCCCCAATCCATGCCGAGGTATTAAGGTTGCGCCCAACCTTTGGGCAATCACTTAAATAGCTTGTTAATGATTCATCCATGGGGAAGAAATTCATTTTAGGCGTGCCAATAAACTCAGCTACAAAACGGCTTTCAGGGTTGTAATACACATCCATGGGCGAGCCCACTTGCTCCACTTGGCCTGCATTGAGAATGACCACTTTATCCGCTAAGGTCATGGCCTCAACTTGATCGTGGGTCACATAAATCATCGTGGCCTTTAGACGTTGGTGCAGCGCAGCGAGCTCTTGGCGCATTTGTACGCGTAATGCGGCATCTAGGTTAGACAATGGTTCATCGAATAAGAATACCGAAGGGTGACGCACTATGGCACGGCCAATAGCCACACGCTGGCGTTGGCCACCAGACAGTGTCTTAGGCTTACGTTCAAGTAGCTGTTCAAGCTGCAAGATAGCGGCGGTGTCAGCTACCTTTTTGGCAATTTCGTCTTTACTCGCACCCGCGAGGCGTAGGGAAAAAGACATATTTTCTGCGACGTTCATGTGTGGGTAAAGGGCATAGGATTGGAACACCATTGCTAAATCACGCTGCGCAGCAGGCACATCCGTTATGTCTCGATCACCTAGAGAGATGTAGCCACCACTGACGTCTTCCAAGCCTGCAATTAAACGCAGTAAGGTTGATTTTCCACACCCTGATGGGCCTACAAAAACGACAAATTCGCCGTCTTCAATGCTTAAGTTGATGCCACGGATAACGTGGGTGTCGTCAAAATGTTTGTGTAACTGAGAGATATTTAAAGTAGACATTATAATTCCTTATTTCACCGCACCAAAAGTTAAACCTTGTACCAATTGTTTTTGGCAGAACCATCCGAAGATGATAATTGGAGCACAAGCCATTGTTGATGCAGCTGAAACCTTGGCCCAAAAAAGGCCTTCTGGACTTGAGTATGAGGCGATTAGTGCTGCTAATGTTCCTGCGTCTGACGCAGTGAGCTGAATGGACCAAAAGGCTTCATTCCAACATAAGATGATTGAAAGTAAACCAGCGGACGCTATTCCACCCCAAGATAGTGGTATCACAATATGGCGGAGTTCGCCGCGGGTGGTTGCGCCATCCATGCGGGCGGCTTCAAGAATTTCCTTAGGAATTTCTTTGAAGTAGGTAAACAACATCCACATAATGATGGGAAGGTTCATAAGCGCAAAGATGATAATCAATGGGTAGATGCTGTCCAACAATCCTCCCATTTGGGTAATCATATAGATAGGTATTAAAACACCTACAGCTGGCAACATTTTTGTGGAAAGCATCCACAATAAAATGTCTTTAGTGTGTTTTCCTGGGAAAAACGCCATTGCATACGCAGATGGGACGGCAATTGCCAATGCCAAAAAAGTGCCGCCTAAAGAGGTATACAAAGAGTTCAAAGCATATTTAAGATAGTCACTACGCTCTTGGATGAGACTATAGTTGTCTAGTGTCGCTTCCCACATGATCAATGGAGGCTGAGCAATGGCCTGTAACTCTGTTTTAAAACTGGTCATTATCATCCACAAAATAGGAAAAAACAGCGTTAAAGCGACCAACCAAGCAAATAAACCAGTGGCCCAATGTTTGATGGCTTTACGTTGAGAAATGTTTAAAGTCATAGATTATCTCGCGAGATTCTTGCCAACGGCTCGGATTAAGAAAAAGGCCACTATATTGGCTAAAATGATAGCAAATACACCACCGGCTGAAGCAACACCCACATCATATGCAAGGAAGGCTTGTCGATAAATTAACCATGCCAAGTTAGTGCTGGCAAAGCCTGGTCCACCACCTGTGGTGACAAAAATTTCTGCAAAAAGGGACAGGTGAAAAATCGTCTGAATCATCACTACAATGGCGATTGGCCTAGCGAGGTGAGGAAGAGTAAGGAAGCGAAATATTGACCAATGGCCAGCGCCATCAAGTTTGGCCGCTTCTTTTTGTTCAGTGTCTTGAGACTGGAGTGATGTCATAAATATCAGCAGTGCGAACGGTGTCCACTGCCAACTCACCATCATGATGATCGACGCCAAAGGCATGTCTTCTAGCCAATTAATGGGGACTAGATGAAAAAAATCGGCGATGACAGTAAAGATCCCATAATTAGGATCCATCAGCATGTTTTTCCAGATCAACGCATTAACTGTTGGCATAATAAAGAATGGTGAGATCAGCAGTACACGGACAATGCCGCGTCCAAAAAATGGCTGATTCACTAACAAAGCAAGAGCCAAGCCCAGTACAACCGTGATGATCAGTACAGAGCCTACTAAAACTAAGGTGTTAAATAAGGCAGGGAAGAATGCCGAATCAGTAGAAAAGTAAGTGTAATTTTCTAAACCGATAAACAACTTCGGCCCAGGGTAAAGTAGATTGTACTCAACAAACGAATAGTACAGGGTCATGCTTAGGGGCACAATCATCCAAACAAGTAGCAAAATAATAGATGGTGCTTTTAAAAGATTAACCAGACTTAACCATTTATGCTGGGTTTGATTTGATGTGTTTGGCTGAGAGTTCATAAGATTGATAATGATCTCGATATGTTAGAAGAAATGAAACAGAGCTTTAGGTAGATACACCTAAGGCCCCGTTTTTTACTAAAGGTAATGACTTAGGATCAGTTACTTGTAGTACTTAGCCTTACGCATAGCGCGATCAGCAGCTTTTTGTGATTCAGCAAGTGCTTCTTCTACAGTGATGTCACCAGCTAGAGCAGCAGACAATTGTTGGCCAACGGCTCCAGCAATATCAGCAAACTCAGGAATTGCCTGGAATTGAACACCCTTGAATGGGCTAGGATCTTGAGTAGAGTTGCTTGGATCTGCAGACAAGATTGCTTTTAATTCAGCATCGGCAAACACCGCTGCGTCAGTAAAATTCTTGTTAGCGTAAGTAGAGCTACGAGTACCTGTAGGCACAGAAGCCCAGCCGTTAGTTGCTGCAACTAACTCAATGTATTCCTTAGACGTAGCCCACTGAACAAATGCTTGAGCTTCTGCAGACTGTTGAGTTCCAGCAGGTACTGCTAGTGCCCACGCCCACAACCAGTTAGCGCCACGACTAGTAATGGCAACAGGTGATTGTGCGAAAGCCATGTGCTCTGCAACTGAAGACTGAGCTGGGTCAGATACGAAAGAAGCTGCGATAGTAGCGTCAATCCACATGCCACACTTGCCTGCGTTGGTTAGTGCAAGGATTTCGTTAAAGCTGTTAGCAGAAGAGCCTGGAGGACCATAGTTGGTTAGCAAGTCAACGTAGAAGTTAACTGCGTGGTTCCATGCTGGAGAATCCAACTGGGGCTTCTTATCCATGTCAAACCACTGAGCACCAAACGAGTTGGCCAAAGTTGTTATGAACGCCATATTGTCGCCCCAACCTGGCTTGCCACGAAGACAAATGCCGTATACACCATTGTCTTTGTCAGTCATTGCCGCAGCAGCGTCTTCAACGTGTCCCCAAGTTGGGTTGTCAGGCATTGTCATGCCAGCAGCATCCATCAAGTCCTTACGGTACATGATCATTGAGCTTTCACCGTAGAATGGTGCAGCGTAAAGGTTACCACCATTAGATAGGCCGCCACGCATTGCAGGTAAAATATCGTCTACATCGTAGTCAGCATCAAAATCTAACGCTTCTAACCAACCTTTAGCGCCCCACATAGGTGCTTCGTACATACCGATAGTCATAACGTCGAACTGGCCACCCTTAGTAGCAATGTCCGTTGTTACACGAGAACGCAATGTGCCTTCGTCTAGTGTAACCCAGTTCACATTAATGCCAGGGTTAGCGTCTTCAAAGTGTCCGGTTAACTTTTGCATTTCAATCATATGGCCATTGTTTACAGTGGCAATAGTCAAGTCAGCTGCTTGGACTGTGGTGACACCGCCCATTGTGACAGCCGCCGCAATCGCTGACATTTTCAAAATTTTCATACTATATCCTCCAGAGATAAATCTCGGTTTTTTTATTAGTAGATTTGATGGTCTTATCAACGCAGTAATAATTTCACTGCGCTTGAGTCAACAATAACTCCTCAGGAAGCTTTAAAAACAGTACAAATCTCGCAAATACTAGTACTTTTTTGACATTTATATGCAATATATTATATATGGACGCAATTTAGTATAAATTCAATCATAATTAAGAAATATAGTATTGTTGGACGAGAGCTCTTACGAGCATTGATTTATGCTGTAGGTTTATTTCTCCGAAACATTTTTTTGATACATTGTGTTCTTATTGGACACGTTAAAAACGAGGATTAATCTTGATTATTTGTTGTGGTGAAGCCCTTATTGATATGGTGCCAGTATTATCAGAATCTGGTCAAGCAAGTTACCTCCCCTTGGTAGGTGGCGCAATCTTTAACACAGCTATCGGCTTGGGGCGCTTAGGTGTTCAAGTCAGCATGTTGTCGGGGGTTTCTAATGATCTCTTTGGTCAACAGCTGAATCAAGCGTTAATTGACAGCAAGGTGGATACGTCATACCTAATGCGCTCTAACGCCCCGACCACGTTAGCTTTTGTAACCCTTGACGCTGGCAATGCAAACTATACGTTTTATGATGAAAACAGTGCAGGTCGGTCCGTAGAGATCGCAGATTTGCCCAACTTATGCAATCTCCAAAATAACAGTAAAGAGTTAAATGCCTTGTATTTTGGCGGTATTAGCTTAATAAATGAACCTGCTGCTGACGCTTATTCCGAGTTGGCAAATAAGTATGCGGCAGGCATGGTGATTATGTTAGATCCCAATGTACGCACAAACTTTATCACCCATGAACAAAACTATCGTCAACGCTTACAAAACATTATTGACGTGGCGGATATTATTAAGGTGTCTGATCAAGATTTAGATTGGTTGGTGGGCAGCTCCCATAATGAACCGCAGCAAGTAGACTTATTGCGTGGCACTTGTAAAGCCATTGTTGTGGTGACTAAAGGCGCCGATGGTGCAACAGCTTATTTATCCACGGGCGAGACGGTGCATCAAGATGTGCCTAAAGTATGTGTGGTAGATACCGTTGGTGCAGGCGATACGTTCAATGCGGGGTTTCTAGCCAAACTGGCTGACTTGGGCCTTATGTCTAAAACTGAATTACAACAAATCAGCCCTGAAAAACTATTGCAATCATTGGCTTATGCGGCTCAGGTTGCCGGGGTTAACGTCTCTCGACAAGGGGCTAACCCACCCTGGCTCAAGGACATGAACAATGAACAGGTACAGCTGAACGGGAACCAAATATAAGAAACGTCGATTCCGCCGTGGCTAAGACGCGTTCAGGGGGCCTATGTAAGCACAAGGGCAACCTATACACCAAATTATCGAGGTTAGGCATAGACCAGATCAATACCCTTGAGCGCCTGAAAGGCAGAGGCCAACAAAAAATTATTGTTGAAAAGGTCAATATTGAAGCCGGTGGCCAGGCTGCCATTGGCGTCTATGAAGGGGTGGGAGCGAATGCTTAAAAAGGACTATAAAGCCCTTGTAACGGCCAATCGGTTTGACCTAAACACATTACCCGTTTGCGGGGCTAAAACGCGTTCAGGGGGCCCGTGTAAGCACAAGGGCAATCTTCGCAATGGTCGGTGTAAACGCCACGGCGGGGCCTCTACAGGGGCGACGAACCAGGCCTTTGGAAGGGATCACCACCGCTATGTACATGGCCTTAGGACTCAAGAAATAATAACCATGCGTAAGCTAGCAGCAGAGATGAGTAAATCATTGAAAGATCGTATAGAGCTGATCTAATAATGAGTCTTTAACAATCCGTATAGCCACTCTCTAGCAACGATTAGATTTACAAATTGGGCAGATGACCAATGGCCATATGGGCCGCCGGTAAATCAGAATCGCTCTTCGTTAACATTGAGAGCTGCGTTTTTCACCTCTTTTATGTAAGCGGTCATGTCACTAGATCGCAGCTCATACTCAATGGCATCAAATGCCTTGCCTGCACAGTCAAGCATTTGATTTTGGGCGCTACAAAGGTGATAAATTATAGCTAGCTCTTGTCCTGGCACTTCATTATAGCTGTATTTGTCGGCATTGAAATAACCCATTTTGCTATACAAGCTGCCGTAATGTTTAAGAGCATTATTGAGTATGTTAGATGCATTTGGTTTAGTGAAAGGTTGATAGAGGCTTACGCGGTGGATGCGTAAAATGGACTCAGGCTTGAACTTGCCTTTGAATACGATCTGCATTTGATCGCCACGGTCTTTGTAGGAACAGGTTAGCAAAGAGAACTCAACGCCCATTATATCTTTGAACGTGGCCGCCTTAATACGGCAGGTTTTTGGTACAGCGCTGATAGGGTCCGCCAAGCTCATACCCAAGATTTTATAGCCTCCTGCTTCGGATATGTGTGCCACCTCTTGTTGCTTTTTACGTCTAGAAATATCCGCAATTCGCTTACGCTCGGTTTCTTGTTTGGCTATTTCTTTTGCTTGGCTCTGGCGCTCTTCTTCTAGTTTAGCTAAACGTTGCTTCTTTTTTTCTTTACGTTTTTCCAACGCTGCCTTAGCAGCAAGGCGCTGGCGCTCTTGGACTTTTTCCGCCTCATCTTCTGTCCATTTTCGAGCTTCTGTAGCCGAGGCAAGCCCCTTGCTGATGGCTAAGTTTTGGTCTTGTTTGAAGTCGAGTAACACCTGCGCAGATATTTTATTATTATAGTCGCTGGCATCGAGCTGTTTGGCTAATTGGCGGAATTGGGGTAGGGTTTTTATCCCCAATTGCTTTAGTGAGGCAAGCTCTTTAGAGGAATTTGGCAGCAAGCGATTGATGAGTCTTTCGCCGTAATTACCTTTTCCGCCCCAATTAGAACGTAATGCCCAAGCATTCATGTCAAAATCGGCCACAGTGGGTATTATAACATCAGTGAAATTGGCCTTTCTCGCGCTTTTTTCTAGGCTGTCCACCAGCAGTCTGACCGCTGCTGGCTGCCCTATTATGGCTCCGCATAGGTTTATATCTGTAGCGCTAAATCCGGATGCAATAACCGATGGATGCAACACTTGAATACCGGTAAGCTCGCGTGGCAAATATTGGCTGCGAAACAAATTGTAATAAGCCATATATAGCTTCCAACTTAGGTCCTTTTTAGCAGACCCTTCTACCAAGTAGTTTTTGATATTCCTTTCTGGTAGTTCACCGATGCGTGGGTCGGCAATACAAAAGGCTTCGGATAGGTCTTTGGTTGAATAGCGCTGTGGCGTTAGAAGGCGCACAAAGCTATATTTCTCGGTGGGTGAGGAACCTTGCTTGGACATGGCTTCGTAGTCCTTTGAAAAGAACAGGTTTAAGCCACAATAGGCCCCGCGACAATTATAATTACTGAAATGGTCAATGTGCCCCGTTATTAATTCTGAGAGATTAAATCGATAAGGTGCTTTATTGACCTCCATGCTTGCCGAATAGTCATTAAAGTAAAAGCAATTTTCGCCTGCAAAGCGCCCGGGAACTGAGTTGATTTTTCTGCAAAAATCGTTGATTTCCTGTTCGCTCAGGTTTTGGGGTGACCAGACAGCGTGCATTAGCTTTTTCATGCTTGCCAAACCACAACGTGGGCTACTATCACTGGCTATGCGTAAGTTTCTGGACATGGTGAGTTGCATGCCTCTTCTAGTGGAAGTTGAATTCTCTAGGTAGCCTTTGAAGGCACCGTCTCCATAGGCGCGCCAGGCCAGCAAGGCTTTTGCTTTTTCTGGCAGCTCAATGTCACCAAGCACATGGGTGCATAGCACTGCATCTTGCATCTGGGTAGGCAATCGAAAGTAATAACCGCTGTTATCACTGCCGTACCAACTAAAAACTCGTCCGTTAAGCCCAAATACCTGCTTTGTGGTATAGGATGAAATCACATCGGTTTTTCCACCAGGCACATTGATAAAGAAGCGTAAGTTATATACGGGGTTTTTATTGAGTTCTTCTTGAGCTGCAATAAGCGTTATTAGCTGATCACTTTTTTCTACAAAACTAGCGCTAGCCAAACTAGGCAGTATGAAAAGTGCTAAAACAAACACCCATGAGTTTTTAAACAACATAAAGTTACCCTCTATAACAGATAGGAAGTTGATCACCTTGCTGCTGTACAACCTTTATTTCCCGTAGGTCTTGCTCTATCTGTTTTATGTCGTCAGAAAAGATTGCCAGTTTTTGATTCAGAAGCTGCTCATAATTTAAGGCATCCAGTACGAATTGCTCACATATCCCAAGAATAATCGCTAAGTTGATCTCGCTATTATTCCCAGTAAACGGGTCTTTATGAAGCTTGTACCGCAGCTCATTGATAAGAGCTATACGTTCTGGCGCATAAGCAACAGGGGAAGCTTTGAGTTGAGCGCAAATAGAACTGGAAAAGAATTTTAGATCATATTCAGATAGCGCCTCAACACCTTCCATATAGAATAAAAGTGATATAGCTATAACGAACTGCTTCCCAGTTTTAAAAACGAACATGCCAGCGTCCCCTCTATTGCGGACTCATTTCCAAATACCAGCCCTAGCCTCACCAGCGTCACAAGGACATACCCTACATTCTACCCCTACTGATCAAAGATAATCAAAACCCACCAGCCCGGGTGCCGCAGATAGCTTTCTTACGTATAGCTATCTGCGGCAAGCATTGGCTGACCTGAATTTATGGGGGATTACAGTTGTACCTAAAGTCAAACTCAGAAATCTTCCCCTGGCCACAAACACACTGTAAATGATATGGTATCTTCATGGAGTGCGGTGGTTAGTGTTTTTGGCAACTAGGAAGGGGCTGGAAAATTCAAGACTTATTGGCTCTAAAACAAGAGCATTAACTATAATAAAATGTCGTATCTAAAGTGATATGGAATTAAATAAATCTGCATCTAGGGGATTTAGCTATGCAAAAAATTCGAAATATTATAGTTACATTATTGATTATGGTGTCAACACAAGCATTATCCGCAGTGCACCCACTGAAGATAACAGACGCAGGATCAGTTCAGTGGAATACTGGGCTAACTGGTGTCTCTGTGTACTTCGATAATGATGGAAATATAGAGAAAATCACCTCTGTATATCGCCACCCAGTTATGGTTGCTGATACTCGGGGAATCAATAAAGCGAGGATTATTGCTACTGAGAAAGCTAAAGCTTTAATTGTTCGTTTTATAAAGGAAAGCATTTCTACCACTAAGATTATTGAAGAAATCCAAAATGACATTGGCAACACGACGCAAACTGGCAGTGGTGAGACGGCTCAGATTTCATCTACCGTGACTCGGCAGATGATAGAAAGCGTCACAGAGATCACTACATCAAGTGCACAAGGGTTGCTAAGAGGCGTCATTATCTTAGAAGCAGGTTACGACGCTGATACGCAAGAGGTAATCGTTACTGTGGGTATGAGCAAAAATACGATGAAGGCAGCAGGTTCTATTGATACCTTCCTGAATTCTACGAGTACCACACAGAGCAACGAGGGATCCGAATCTTCTTCTGGAGGTCAACTAGAGTCGTCTACCCAGAAGTCTTACGGGGATTTTTAGTTATTGTATGCATGTAAAGTAAGTTATCACTTCCTAAGCAGGTCGTTAAAGGATAAAAAATGTCTAACAATTATAAAAAAAGCCTTATCCCTGTACTGTTTTTACTAACTTTTTCAATGTCTTGTATAGCTGCTTCAAATACTGTCGTCTCCTCTATAGGCTATGGCGAAAGCCCTTCCGCTGCTCGACACGATGCCTCACGTAATGCTTTAGAAAAAATAATACCGCAATTAGTTGATGCGGAAAGAGTCATTGTGAATGATGAGATATTAATCGATAAAATACGCTCGTCAATGACAGGTTTTATTGAATCAATTGATAACGAAGTATTAGTTAAAGATATTCAATTTGGGTATTCTTTCAAAGCAGACTTTCAAATTTCAGAAAGCAGAATTAGTTCTTTTATATCATTATCTAACAAAAATAAAACTTTGGTTAAGGGCCAATCTCTCTTTGCAAATATCGAAAAAGAAAAACAGCAAGAAAAGTTTTTTAGACACATGTTTGATAAAGCGCTATCTAATTACCCTCTGAACGCTCTGTTGGTTCAGGTTACTGATGTTAGGTACGATACTACGGGGGCTGAGCCTCAAATTATAGTTGATGTAGCCGCTGCCTATACACCTCAATTTAAGTCGTCAATGAAAAACGTGTTGAGAACACTATCAAATATAGAGTCTAGGCCTAGGAAATTTGGGGCGAAGGATACTGTTGAAATATGTGTAGGGCCAGAATGTTTTTATTTGCCAAATTACCGTTATATGGACTTTGTGCCTAGCTCTCGCTACCTAGCAAGTCGTCCAAATGGCAAACTGGTTGCTATAGCCTTTACTGATGACAAAGGCAACATTACACATAGTAAGTCTTCAGGTAGTTATAATGATTTCATATTCAGTACATTTAGAAATCCCATTAACCTTCCAAAATATGGCACTTATGATCAAGTGGCCGCAGATGGTAAATATCATTTTCCGCTACTCGGGTTTGAAACGGGCTTCTCAAGCTTTCGAAGAAATCCGACGGATACAACGACATGGGGAATACATTTTTTTGATGTGCCGTTAAAATTCTCTCTAACAGTGCCTGCTAGTATGCTCGATTTGGAAACCACTAAGTTCGCAAAAGCCTTTATATTAACCGGCTACACCACTGAATTAAGCAGAAATATGACTCCCGCCCAATGGTCGGGAGATCAGCTGTCAAATAAGCTGAAAAATTACTTATAGACAATTAACCTATCTTGTTTAACAAAGTCGTATATTCGCTTCTCTTGCTTGGTAATAAGAGATATACCTCGCCGGTGACTACAATAGCCCAAATAATCAGCCAAAGGCCCCCACTCGGCTATAGCAGTATTTAGTAGGTGCAACGTGAAAAAAGATACGCCTTCTTATAAGATAAGGATTAAGTTTTAGGTACACGCTTGGGTACACGCAGATTAACTTATATAAGTATAATAGCAGTATATGGCTATATAAGGAGTAGTTTCGACTCCCCCCATCTCCACCACATAGAAGTAACAAAAGGCAGCGTTTTCATTAACTTGGAGCGTTGCCTTTTTTATGCTGGGTCACTAACCACGAGATCGTCAACTCACACTACTTCCTCACTCCAAACAGTACACTCAACCACACAACGTGGCGTATAACTATCTATAAACTTTACCTAATTAGTCATCTACTCAATGTATATTTTATTAACATTAAACATATCAGTGTTTTAAATTAAAACATAAACTAATTAGCTTATTAACAGATATATAATATATTAACATGTATACATTATTATCCTAGCGCGACACATTAAAGCCCAGATATATTGTAAATACGACAAAACTAGGCTACCATTGCTTAAATCATCTTTAAAGATGCCGACGCTAAAGCACAACTTAATGCAGTGAATTTGTTATGTCGTTAAATATTATTAATAAGAATTGGAAGTTAGGCGTGTTATTAGTCCCTGGCTATAACTTTGCCGAAATGAGCCATATTATTGAGCCATTGGAAGTGGCTAATCATCGTCTTAGTCAAACGCTTTATGAATGGCAGCTCTTTTCATTAAACGGCGGCCCAACAATGTCTTCTTGCGGCATGCAGGTTGAGACATTGGCGTTGACTGCGGCATGGTCGTTGAGTCAACTCGATGCCTTGGTTATCTGTGCCACTAATACCATTTACCAACTCCCCGTTCTGGGTTTCACAGCGCCATTAAAGCACCTTGCTCGCTCCGGCGTATTAATGGGTGGTGTAGGCACAGGGCCATACTACCTCTACCTTTCGGGGTTATTAGATGATTGTCGGTGGACTATAGATCATCGCCATTTAGACGAGTTACGGCAGCAAGGTGCGACGCCTAATCGGGCTATTTTTAACGTTAACAATAATCGTTTTACCTGCCAAGGTGGCAGTACAAGTCTAGATATGGTGTTACATATCATCCACTTACACCACGGCAAGTCGGTCGCTATTGCGGTGGCCGAAGAGATGAATTGTGCCACTTTGCGCACCCCAAAAGAGCATCGGTTAGATAATAAGATTAACCCGTACGGCTGGCCCAATGCATTGCAGCAAGTTGCATCGTTGATGGAAAATAATATTGATGAGCCGTTGAGTTTGTCTGAAATAAGCCAGTATGCTGGTTTAGGAAAACGTCAAATTCAACGTTTGTTTAAAGTTTATATTGGCATTTCTCCGAGTATTTATTATTTAGAAAAGCGTTTAAATCATGCCCATAAATTATTATTTGAATCTGAGCTTACGGTTGAGAAAATAGCCACTCACTGTGGCTTCTCTTCGTTACCTAGTTTTTATAAATGTTATAAGAAACGTTTCGGTTTGCCGCCTTTAAAGGCGCGTCACCAAAAGGCGTTAATGTGGTCAGCTTAGCTTAGGGGATCCTGACCTTCGCCAGGATGAGCAGGCAATAAAAAACCCAGCATAGGCTGGGTTTTTTGTGTCTGTACTATCAGATCTTGTACTGGGGCTTTCGCCCCAGTCAGTGTCCTTTAGAACTTTGCGTAAGCTTCACGCAACTGAACCATTGGATGGTTTTCAGACATTTGGAACTTCAGCAACAACTCACGTGCAATCATGTCACGGTCTTGCTGGTTGTCTGGAAGTTTAATGGTATCAGGGATGGTTACCCATCCGTTGATGTTACGATCGAAAACGGCAGCGCGGTCTTCTTCGTAGCCCATGTGAACATCTTCCAACCAGTTAAGGTCGTTCCAGTTCATTTTTTCCATGTACTCTGTAAGGTAAGGAGTACAACGGTCCATGTCAGGCACCAAGTTAACGTCGTAACGGTAACCGATTGTCTGACCAATCATCTTCTCACGGTCTGAATCTAGGCCGTCTGAATTTAAGTAATGATCTACATCTTGTGACATTGTAATGTCCTCCTAGAAACGAGTCATGTCAGGGCGGCCAACTGTATGCTGGCTGCCTGCTAATGGCACTTGAGCCATGGCAGACGCTTCCATTGTAAGAGCCGCAATATCTTCTGGCTCTAAAGAATGGATGTTTGTCTTACCACAAGCACGTGCCAATAACTGACATTCGATGGTTAGAGTGTGTAAGAAGTTATATACACGCTCAGAAGCTTCGTCTGGATTAAGACGAGCACGTAACTTAGGATCTTGAGTGGCAACGCCTACTGGACAACGGCCAGTGTGACAGTGGTAACAAGAACCAGCTTCTACGCCCATTTCGTTAGGGAAGTCAGCTTCGTCGATGTCGCGGTTACAGTTCAATGCCATCATAGCAGAGTGGCCGATCGCTACAGCGTCAGCGCCTAGTGCCAAGGCCTTAGCCAAGTCACCACCGTTACGGATACCCCCAGCGTATACAAGGCTGATTTCGCCAGACTTGCCTACGTCGTCTAGAGCTTTACGCGCTTGACGGATTGCAGCGATACCAGGAACACCAGTTTCCTCAGTAGCGATGTGTGGGCCAGCACCAGTAGAACCCTCCATGCCGTCGATGTAGATAGAGTCCGGCTCACACTTAGCAGCCATACGCACGTCGTCATATACACGAGCCGCGCCAAGCTTAAGCTGAATAGGAATCTGCCAATCGGTGGCTTCACGGATTTCTTTGATCTTCAAAGAAAGGTCATCAGGACCTAACCAGTCTGGGTGACGAGCAGGTGAACGCTGGTCGATACCGGCTGGTAGTGAGCGCATCTCAGCTACCTGATCGGTAACTTTCTGACCCATTAAGTGACCACCCAAACCAACTTTACAGCCTTGGCCGATAAAGAATTCACAAGCGTCAGCAAGACGTAAGTGATGTGGGTTAAAGCCGTAACGAGACTGGATGCACTGATAGAACCACTTCTCAGAGTAGCGACGCTCATCAGGAATCATGCCGCCTTCGCCAGAACAGGTCGCAGTGCCTGCCATGGTTGCGCCACGAGCCAATGCTGTCTTAGCTTCGTAGGACAAAGCACCGAAACTCATACCAGTGATGTACACAGGAATGTCTAATACCATAGGGCGCTTGGCTTTTGGGCCAATCACGGTTTTGGTCAAGCACTTTTCACGGTAACCTTCGATTACGAAACGTGTCAAAGTACCCGGCATAAACGTCAAGTCGTCCCAGCTTGGGATTTTCTTGAACAAAGACATACCACGCATACGGTAACGACCAAGGTCGGCCTTGATGTGGATGTCGTTCATGACTTCAGGTGGGAAGATAAAACTCTTACCAATGATTTCTTTTTGGTTAACAACTGCCATAATAGTTTCCTCGCTGCTCTTAAAGAACTAGCTTCTTCTCTGATGGTTCGAGGTTGTCGTAGTTCCACAACTGCTTACCAGCAACGATCTTTTGCATGTTATCGATGCCGTTAGGCGCTTCCATACCATATAGATCAAGCTTAGACTTCAACCACTTACGGTCAAGGTCGTTCAGGTCAGCAGGCACAGCGTCTACGCCTAGGCCTTCAATCTTGCCGCCTACGTAGATGGTGCCATCGTACATAGAGTCGCCAAGGTTCATGCCTGCGTCGCCAAGAATGATCATACGACCACGTTGCATCATGAAACCGGTGAATGCGCCAGTCTTACCACCAACGATGATAGTGCCGCCTTTTTGGTCGATACCCGTACGAGAACCAACACTGCCCTTACATACTAAGTCACCGCCACGAATGGCTGCGCCGAAGGTAGAACCCGCGTTCTTCTCGATTACGATGGTACCAGCCATCATGTTCTCACCACATGACCAGCCAACACGGCCAGAAATGTTAACGTTTGGTCCATCGATCAAACCACAACCAAAGTAGCCAAGGCTACCGGTGATGTTAAGCTGTAGACGGTTTAGAATACCAACACACAAACCGTGCATAGAGCCTGGGTTGCTTAGGTTGATCGTGCCACAACCTTCAGCCATCAACTCGCGAAGGCGGATGTTAATATCGGTTGGGTCCATACCTTCACAATCCAAAGTACCTACTTTGTTTGTGTCGACTACTGGAGCCCATGCATAAGTAAAGTTAGCCGATTCTCCAGCATCAAAAAACTGTTGCTGAGTTCGGTTGGTGAGCTTTTCCGTATGCAATCCCATGTCATGGGATTGGCTGGATTTGCTTACAGTTGCCATACGCGCACCTCGCCTTCATAAGGGTCAAATGTGTCAATTTCGTGATCAAATATTTTACGGATTGAAACTTCTTCTGAAGCCAATGCGATAAAGTCATCACTCTCATAGATAACCATAGGCTTAGCAGCCATAACGTCTTTAGCCATACCTAGCGAATCAGATGTCGCTACAAGGTAGGTAAATACGCCGTCTAGGTCTTCTACTGAACGCTTCATAGCTTCTTCTAATGTGTCGCCATCGCTGATGCGGTTAGCAATGTACACAGCGATCAGTTCTGAGTCACAGTTGGAGTTAAAACGGTTGCCTAAACGCTCTAGGGCACGACGGTTAGTCCAGTAGTTAGTTAACTGGCCGTTGTGTACTACAGACACGTCTGCAAATGGGTAAGCCCAGTAAGGGTGAGCTGAACGAATATCTACGTCAGACTCAGTTGCCATACGGGTGTGGCCGATTGCGTGAGAACCTTGGAATGAGTTGATGCCGTACTGAGCAGATACAACAGAGGCATCTCCTAAGTCTTTGATCAATTCAAGACCGTTACCGCAAGACATTACTTCAACGCCTTCGATGTCTTCAACATAGTCGATTAAGTTTTTAAGGTCGCCGTCGAAAGCCACTTCATAACGCAAAGCGTATGTAGTTGAATTTTCCTTCTTCGAAATTTTAGCGCCTAACTCAGCCATACGCGCATCGACTAGGTCGTTACGAGATTGAAGCTGTGATGCAACGTCAAAGCCTTTTTTGGTATCAGCTTGCTCCGCAAGGTTGATACGCATGATGTAGTTACTAATGGGGGAGCCATATAGCGCATAACCGGTAGAATCTGGTCCGCGATGCTTCAAAGCTTGAAGCATGTCAGTCATTTCTTGTCCGATGTTTGCACCGCCCGCCTTCTTATGAATAAGGCCTGCAATACCACACATGGTCGCGTCTCCTAATATTTACTTTTAGAGTTTTTATAAAATTGGCTGCTATGGTCGTAACCTTAGCAGCCGGGGTTTACTGAAAGCTTGCGGTTTATGGCAAACAATCAAGATAGGTTTCTGTATCCCAGTTAGTCACAGTCTGGTTAAAGCGTTCCCACTCGTCATTCTTGTGACCACTGTATACAGTGTACATTTCGCCAGGCATTGAAGACTTAACCACTTCGTCGTTCTCAAGCTCAATCATGGCCTCGCCTAGGGACATAGGTAATTTCTTAACGATCTTACCTGCGTCCATAGCCGCGTAGATATTACGTTCTTCCGGATCACCTGGATCAAGGTCGTTAACGATACCATCGTCAAATGCCTTAAGTAGTGCCGCACCCATTAGGTATGGGTTAACCATGGAGTCTACTGAACGGTACTCAAATCGGCCCGGTGCAGATACACGCAAAGCACAAGTACGGTTCTGGTAACCCCAGTCAGCAAAGATCGGTGCCCAGAAACCGGTGTCCCATAAACGACGGAACGAGTTCACAGTAGAAGAACCGATAGAAGTCAAAGCCGGCAAGTGAGCAATTACGCCACCGATGCACTGTAGGCCAATTGGGCCTGGCTTTGATTCATGCAGAGAAGGAACTGGCATAAAAGTGTTGTTGCCACCTTCACGGTAAGTAAACGGACCAGGCATGCCAGGAAGGGAATCGCCACCGGCAATTTCTGGGTGACATACATCTTCGCCACCTTCCCATAAAGACATGTTGTGGTGACAACCGGAAGCCGAAACACCCATGAATGGCTTACTCATGAAGCAAGCAATCAAACCAAATTCACGTGCAACCTGTGCACAGATCTGACGGTAAGTTGTTAGACGGTCGGCGTTTTGTAGCACGTCATCATACTGGGTATTCAATTCTAGCTGGCCAGGAGCGTCTTCGTGGTCGCCTTGAATAATGTCTAAGCCCATTTGCTCAGAGTACTCAATGACGCGCATAAATACAGGACGCAACTCTTCAAACTGATCAATGTGGTAACAGGTTGGCTTAGTTACGCCGCCATCTGGCATGCCGTCTTCGCCCTTCTTCAACCACATCATTTCCGGTTCGGTACCACAGCGCATTTCTAGGCCGTGCTTACCTTTAAATTCTTCGTGTATACGACGCAAGTTACCTCGACAATCAGAAGTCAAAAACTGGCCTGGATTGACACGCTCTTCACGATTACGGAACAGGGTACAGAACACGCGTGCAACACGCTTGTCCCAAGGTAGCTGTACAAAGGTGTCTGGGTCAGCGATACCTACAAGCTCAGACGCTTCAGGCCCGTAGCCAATGTATTCGCCATGACGGTCAATGGCTAAGTTAGCAGTTGAACCGTATACAAGTTGGAAGCCTTTGGCAGCTGTACGCTCCCAATGACGTGCTGGAATACCTTTACCGACAATACGACCAGTTACAGAAATAAACTGGTAATACACATATGTAATGCCTAATTCGTCGATTTTAGCGCGGACTTGCTGAACCAGTTCTTCACGACCTGGCGCGTCAACATATTGCTGTAAATCTGTCATCGATGCCTCCTCAATATTATTGTTGTTTGGGCTTAGGGACCTACATTTTCAACCAAGAAAACCTAATTGGTACATCAAAGGTCCATATAAAGCGCTGTAAAGGTATATCATTTTTGAATTTGTTGAGGCAAGTCTTTTTTTGTTACTTATTTAAACAAACACCATGTTTCTTAGTTAAACTTTTGTTTTTAAAAACAAAAATTATTTGGCCCCCGAGCCACCTATTTTCGACATTGGGCAAGGCGCACAGCTCTTTAACCATTAATAACCAATTACTGTACCAATTGATGAAAAATATATGCTACTCTGTGACCACTAACAATAATACATAGAACCCTGCAATGTTTCCCAGCACGGCACCCGCCTCTTATACCTCCTTAGATAGACGACAGTCTAAACCGAACGGTGCCCGAGCCTTAGCAACTGCCATTAACGATGCCATTCAACGTAAGGTCTATCGCCCAAATGAACGCCTTCCGGCTGAGCGCGACCTGGCCCAGCACTATGATGTATCGCGTGGCACCCTTCGTAGCGCACTATCCTTATTGGAACAACAGGGCTTAGTAGAACGTAAAGTAGGTAGCGGTACATTCGTCAGAGCCCAAGGTAACTCCAGCAGCAGCCAGTTCGCCGACACCACTAGTCCGATGCAGTTAATGCAAGTTCGCAACATGCTAGAACCAGCCATTGTCGACCTAGCAGTGCACCACGCCGCCGGCCGCGACCTAGAACAATTGCGTACCGCCCTAGAACGCGTAGAAGCAGCCCGCAGTGCCGAACAGTTCTCCATTGCCGATGAAGCCTTTCATCAAGCCATCGCTCAAGCTTGCGGCAACCCATTGATGATATGGATTTACGAGCAAGTTAACGAAGTAAGGCGCCATGAGTTATGGCGCGCCAGTCGCGGCAAAGTACTGACCCAAGAAAACATGGCGTTATACAATGCGCACCACCGAGCTTTATTTGAAGCTATTAGCCACCGCGACGCTCAAACGGCTAAAACCACCATGGCAGAACACCTCAGCAAAGCGCAACAAGACCTAGTGCGCTAGCTAACAAACCGTCTTGTCGATAATAGATGTAAAAAAAATTTACAATATACTACATTCTATACACACCGCAGACAAAGCCTGTTCACATCAAATTGTTACGCTGTCCTACGGACTGCCGCTGCACCCAGCGACGATAACGTTATTATTTGAGCCACCGGCCTATGAAACCCCTTAGCTATTACAGTGCCAACCCCATGCCTCACCCAGTGTTGGGTGATGACGGCACACAACGCTACCGAGTACCTGCACAACATTTGATTTCGTTGCAGCTTGCTGCTGGCTCTACATTAACGCTGCACGACCCTGAAGGTCAGCAAGAAGCCCAAGTCATGGCTTTTGATACCCAAGGCAAGCCCGCAATAAATAGTCTTGGCACCGAGGCCAACAGTGACATCAGCTACTTACGCCAATGGATGGGTGCTAACAACCATAGTAGTTGTAAAGGCATCTCCGTATTAGGTGCTGACTCGTTAGCTGCAAGCAAACACAGTTTTACCGTGGCTAACGACTGCCTATGCCTTATCGCAGCCCCTGGCGAAGACATGAGCCAAGAGCAACTGATGCCGCCTACGGACCTTATTGTCGGCATAAGTGGCGCACCTGTTATCGTAGAAGACGAATTACCAGCACCTATAGGTGTAGTTGATCGTGAGATTCGCATTAACAACAGCACCGCCGAAGGTTATTTGGTTAACGCTGGTGAATACATTCAGATTATCGATGTTGCTGGCCGCCAGTGTTCAGACTTTGTCGCATTCGACGCGGCAAGGCTGGCTGAAGGTGTAGAGAAGCCAATTTGCCCCGTCACCACTCGCACGCTAATGGCCTCTGCGTTCCCTGGGCCAGGCCTGTACGACAAGTTTTACACCGACGACCAAGTTAACATCCTTAACGTTATCCAAGACACTGTTGCTCGCCACGACACCTTTAACCTGGCCTGTAGCGCCAAGTATTATGACGATAATGCCTATCCCGGCCACGTTAACTGTACAGAGAATCTAAACGCCACTTTAGCCAAGTTTGGTGTTGCGCCCCGCAAAGGCTGGCCTGCCGTAAACTTCTTTTTCAACACGGGCTATGATGATTATGATCAGCATAGCTCTTGCCAGCCTTGGACTCGTCCTGGGGATTACGTTTTATTGCAGGCTAAGGTTGACCTTATTTGTGGCTCTACTGCATGCCCTGACGACACCACCCCAGCCAACGGCTGGAACCCAACAGACATTCACGTGCGTATTTACGCCGCTGATAATGATTTCAAGAAGGGCAATGCCTTCCGTAAAAACGCCGCAGCAGATTCAATTATGACTAAGAAAACCGCATTCCACGACCGCTTTGCCACCATGACTCAGCACTTTGTTGATTACAACGGCTACTGGTTAGCCAACCACTTCAACAACTATGGCGCCATTGCTGAGTACTGGGCTTGCCGCGAAAAAGTGGTATTGATGGACCTAAGCCCATTGCGTAAATGTGAAGTGCTAGGCCCAGATGCCGAAAACCTCCTTAACTACGCGGTCACTCGTAATATTCGCAAGTTGGCTGTGGGTTCTGTGATCTACACTGCCATGTGTTACCACAACGGCTGTATGGTAGACGACGGAACAGTGTTCCGCTTTGGACAAGACAACTTCCGCTGGGTAGGCGGTTGTGATAGTGCCATTGAATGGTTACGTAAAGTAGCTACCGAGAAGAACTTTAACGTGGTAATTAAGGACTCTAATGATCAGCTACACAACTTACCGGTACAAGGCCCATTGAGCGGTGAGACTCTAAAAAAGATCATTAACATCCGCGACTGCCAAACCTCTATTGAAGACTTGCGCCCGTTCCGCATTACCCACGGCCGTATTGGCGGCCCGGAGGGTGCGCCAGTGACTATCTCTCGTACAGGTTATACGGGTGAGCGTGGTTACGAAGTTTGGTGTCATCCCAAAGACGGCCATGAAGTATGGGATGCCGTTTGGGAAGCGGGTCAAGAGTTTGGCATCACACCCCTAGGCCTTGAAGCACTCGACAACCTACGTATTGAGTCTGCCTTGATCTTTGCTGACTACGAATTTAACGATCAAACGGATCCATTTGAAGCAGGTATTGGTTTCACCGTGCCACTTAAGACCAAAGAAGAAGACTTCATTGGCCGTGATGCATTGATCGAACGTAAAGCGAATCCACAACGTCAGTTGGTAGGTCTAGTATTAGAAGGTGAAGAAATTGCCGGCAACGGCGAATGTGTACGCGTAGGCCGCCAACAGGTAGGCACCATCACCAGCGCGGTACGGTCTCCAATTTTAAACCAAAACATTGCCTTATGTAGCATGTCTATAGACCACATTGAGCCTGGCACACAGGTAGAAGTGGGCAAATTAGACGGCCACATTAAACGTATTCCAGCAACCGTAGTGGGCATTTCGCACTACGACCCAACTAAGTCCCGTGTAAGGGCTTAAGCTGGAGCTGTAATAAAAAGCTGATAGTTGACGGCTCGCGTATTTGCAATTGGTAATGTAAATACCTAAATATCAATACATAAAAATAATACAGAGGAAAAACGAATGAAATTTAAAAATACGTTAATCGCCGGCGCAGCTGGCATCCTATTGTCAGTCGCTGGCGTAGCTAAAGCAGCCGACAGTACAAAGCCTATTGTTATCCCTATCCACAACTGGTCTAGCCAAGTGGTAATGGCCCACGTTATTGGTGGCATTTTTGAAAGCATGGGCAACAACGTTGAATACGTTCCAGCCGACAGCCAAGCGGTATATGAATCTATCCGTAATGGAGACGTAACCATCTCTCACGAAGTATGGCAGTCAAGCTTTGGTGGTTCTTTCTACAATGCCATGGCTAAAGGTGGCTTGATCGACGCAGGCACTCACTCTGCAGCAACCCTAGAAGAAATGGGCGTGCCGACTTGGGTGATCGACCAAAACCTATGTCCTGGCCTACCTAATTGGGAAGCACTTAAAAACTGTAAAGATGTGTTTGCTACAGTGGATTCAGACGGCAAAGGCCGTTGGTTAGAAGGTCCACAAAGCTGGCACGGCACCTTGATGGAAGAGCGTATTGCAGCGCTTGGTATGAGTGATGACTACATGGTTAAATATGCCGGTGGTGCTTCTTCCCTTTGGGCAGAATTAGCTGCAGCTAAGAAAGAAGGCCGTGCTACCATTATCTTTAACTGGACACCAAACTTTACCGATGCTGAAGGCTTTACCTTCATTGAGTTCCCAGAGTACACTGCAGGTTGTCGTGTAGTTGATGGTGGTGACGGAAGTTGTGGTTCACCAAAAGGTTGGTTGAAGAAAGCAGCCAGCTACAAGTTCCCGAAGAGTCACCCTGCTGCGTACACTGCGTACAGCAAGATTTCCTTCTCTACAAGTCAAATCGGCTCAATGGCCGCTTTGGTTGACACAGACGGAATGGACCACAAGGATGCTGCAGCTAAATGGCTTGCAGACAACGAAGCCACTTGGGTAGCTTGGACTAAGTAACACTTAGACATTAACACCTAAAGTAGCCAAACCCTCCGACTGGTCAGCCAATCGGAGGGTTTTCTTTTTTACATAGCGGCTCGTTTTAAGCCCCTATGGATGCTTTACCCTCTTAACTAATTAATAAAAGAACTTACTTATGCCTCTGCAAAATGCCACATCACCTTCCAACGGGCCTGTTATTCGTTGTGAATCAGTTTATAAAATTTTCGGTGACAACGCAGAAAGTTTATTAAAGAAAGCTAATGGTGCAGTAGATGCTGCAAAGTTCAAAGAAGCAGGGTGTATTGTCGGAGTTAACAACGCTTCATTCGACATTCATGAAGGCGAACTCCTCATTATTATGGGTCTGTCTGGCTCTGGAAAATCCACCTTATTACGCTGCATTTCCAGGTTGACCAACGCCACAGCTGGCAAAATCATCATCGAAGGTGATGACATCTTAAAGATGAATAACAAGCAGCTCATTGAGTTGCGCCGCAACAAAATGGGCATGGTATTCCAAAACTTTGCCTTATTACCTCACAAAACCGTGCTAGAAAACATTGCCTTCCCGTTACAAGTGAAAGGCATGAGCACCAGCGACAGTATAGATCGCGCCATGGAGATGGTGGACCTAGTCGGCTTAACCGGTCGTGAAGATTACTACCCGCGCCAATTATCTGGTGGCCAACAACAACGTGTGGGTATTGCACGTTCACTTGCCATCGAACCTGACATCTGGTTCCTTGATGAACCATTTTCTGCACTTGACCCCCTTATTCGTAAAGAAATGCAGGATGAATTCCTACGTTTGCAGTCCACGCTTCACAAAACCATAATGTTCGTTACCCATGACTTTGACGAAGCGTTGCGCTTAGCTGATCGTATTGCCATTATGAAAGATGGCGTGATAGAACAACTCGACACCCCTGCTAACATCGTGCTTAACCCAGCCACTGAATACGTACGTAAATTCACTGAAGAGGTGCCTCGCGAAAAAGTACTAAAAATCGAAGCCGTTATGGATGCCGTTAATGCTGATGTTTCTTTGGGTGAGCTTAGCGTCAATGCAAATACCATTATCGAAGATGTCGCTGAGTCCATTTTAAACTCAAATGCCCCAGTGCGTGTTATTGATGACGAGGGTCAAACTGTAGGGGCCATCACAGCGGCTAAAATTGTTCATGTGTTGTTTGGTGACCATTCGATAAACCTAAGCGAGACGACATCATGATCCAAGCATTCATGCAGAAAAAATATCTGCAATTTATTGCCTTGCTGATTATTTTTATTCTGCTGTACCAAACCATAGGACCCGCAGAAAACAACCTACTTTGGCGATTACCGCCTTTAATACAAGCATTCCCGCTATGGATCAACGACTCGATCAGCTACATGATGTTTGAATGGTGGCCCATTGACGTATATGACCCAGACATTGAAGAATATGAAGAAAGCCCATTAGTGCGAGAATTTACACGCATCATATCAGGCTTCATTTTGTTTTTAATCGAATTCATCCGTGAAATAATGCTCGGCGGGGCTAAAACCATCGTCACTTTTGCTGGCTGGGACTGGGCCACGGCAAACCCTTGGGCAAAAATGCCTGGCTTACCCTGGACCGTGATCGCTGGTGGCACCACCATCTTAGGCTATGCACTAGGTGGTCGCGGATTAGCTCTATTAGTCGGATTTTCAATGACCTATATTTCAGTCTTTGGGCAGTGGGAACCGGCCATGCAGACCTTGTCATTCGTATTAGTTGCTGCCCCGATTTCGGTTTTTATTGGCCTCGTATTTGGTATATGGGCATTTAGAAGCAAAACCGTTGAAACCATACTCAATCCATTGCTTAACATGGCGCAGATCATCCCTCACTTTTCCTACTTGATTCCAGTGATGGTGTTTTTTGGTATTGGTGATCATGCTGGTGCCATTGCAACGGTTATTTTCGCCACCCCACCTATGGTACGCCTCACCTTACTTGGCCTTAAAAAACTAGGCCCAGAAGTGGCGGAGTCTGGCATGATGAGTGGTTGTAACAGCTGGCAGCTATTAACCAAGGTATTGGTTCCTACGGCCCGCCGTGACATATTGATTGGTGTCAACCAAGTCATCATGCAATGCTTGGCCATGGTGGTGTTAGCGTCACTGATAGGCGCCAAAGGTTTAGGCATTGACCTTCTAATCGCTCTTAACCGCCTTGACATCGGTGCCGCCACCGAAATCGGTATTTGTATCGTACTGATTGCTATTATGCTTGACCGTATGTCACTAGCCTGGGCCAATAAACAAACGGACTATTTTTCCAACCTGTCCTTTGCCGAGAAGCACAAGTATTCCCTTATATTTGCGGCACTTTTTGTTGTTGGACTAGGCTTAGCTTATGTGGGTCAATTTATTTTCCCAGAAGGTTTTAATTACCTCTACATCGTGCCCCACAACAAGGGCATTTCCATCGCCATTTTCTTGCAGTCTGGTGTTGACTGGATATGGGACACCTACTTCTTTGCCCTCAAAGGGTTTAACGAATGGTTAATTCTTTCTGTCTTGATGCCCGTTAAAGCGGCTTACTTAGGCATGCCCGTGGTAGCGACGTTTACCTTGATTATGGGTATAGGCCTGATTGTAGGGGGCATTCGAGTGGCCTTAACCGTGGGTGGATTCTTGCTATTCATTGCCCTCACCAAATGGTGGGACCGGGCACTGATTACCGCCTACCTAATGAGTGTATCGGTACTTGTATCAGGCATTATCGGCATTACATTGGGCACATTGTGTGCGCAAAATGCTAAATCCACACGCTTTATTTTAACCTATTGTGACACCTTTCAGACCTTCCCGTCGTTCATTTACTTAATCCCAGTAATGATGCTGTTTGGCATAACTGATACCGCCGTAGTTATCGCCATTATTGTGTACGCTTCAATCCCTGCCCTACGCTACACTGTAGAGGGCCTGTTAAGTGTGCCGGATACGTTACAAGATGCTGGCACAATGGCAGGTGTGAATCGCGTGCAGCGTTGGTTGTCTATTGAATTGCCTATGTCGTTTCCTCACATTGCTTTAGGTCTTAACCAAACAGTGGTGTTTGCCCTGTCTATGGTTATCATTGGTGCAATGATCGGTACCGATGACCTTGGTCAGCTGATTTTGGGCTCATTGTCCGACAGAAATGGCGTAGGTAACGGTCTAATTCTTGGTGTATGTGTGGCTTGTATTGGCCTTGCTATTGACCAGATTCTTCGAACCTGGGCTAACCAGAGAAAGCAGGCTTTAGGACTAAACTAAAGAAAAAGGCCGGGACAATCACCCGGCCTTTTTGTATCTACGTGTGTACTGCTATACTGCCTTAGAAAACAATAAGAGTAGCCCATATGAAGGCCCATCATATCCTCATTGTCGAAGATGAAGTCATTACTCGAACTAAGCTTGCCGGCTACTTTGAGTCAGAGGGCTATCAGGTTAGCGCCGTCGGGTCGGCTAAAGAAATGCGCCAAGTGCTGAGCCGTGAAGACATTAGCATGCTTTTGTTAGACATCAATTTACCCGATGAGAGCGGTTTGCTGCTGGCCCGTGAAGTGCGGGGCCAAAGCAATATGGGCATAGTCTTAGTCACGGGTAAAACCGATGACATTGACCGCATCGTTGGTCTTGAGATCGGCGCCGATGATTACGTCACCAAACCTTTCAATCCTAGGGAGTTGTTAGCAAGGGTCACCAACCTACTGCGGCGTATTCATACAGTCAACGACACAACGGTACAGTATAAGTCTATTTATCATTTTGACAACTTAGTACTAGACGCGTCTAGGCGCCTTTTGCTGGGCAGAGATGAAGAAGAGATCAAGCTCACAAGAGCCGAATTTGAGCTGTTGCTAGTATTTATGACGCACCCTGGCAAAGTCCTCAATCGCGACCGATTATTGTCTCAGGTGACCCATAGAAGCTGGGATCCCAATGATCGTACCATTGATGTTTTAATCATGCGTTTACGGCGTAAGATTGAACGCGATTACAAACAACCGATACTGTTCACCACAGTGCACGGCGAAGGCTATTTATTTAGCGGCCTGGACGAGCACAAAGGCGGCTAATTCAAATGCGCTGCTCGCCAGTTATTGAGCGCCTTTTGTGAGCTTTTGATCAGGCTCGGTACATCTTCCAAGATCAAATCTATACTTGTGGGCTCCCCATGTTTGGCTTGATTCTCAAGCTGATTGACGAGCTGATGCAACGTCTCCAGACCAAGGCTACCGGCGGCATTTTTAAAATTGTGAGCCAGGTCACTGAGCTTTATCCAGTCTTGCGCCAATCGCGCTACTTTTATAGCCTCGGCATTATCAATACAAGCTTGGTCGAATAGGCTCACCATATCTTGCATACAGGTTTGTCCTAAGACGCTCAAATCGTCATTTAACAACTGTTCGTTGACTAAGTGAATGGATGAAATTTTCGGCATGGAAACTAAATTTTCCTGTGCTTGACTGACGCCTAACAATAATTCGTTAAGTCGATCTGGCTCCATCGGTTTGCCCACAAAGCCGTCCAATCCAGCATCTAGATATGACTCTACCTCCTCAGGGAATATATGCGCAGACATGGCAATAATAGGAATTTTCAGGCCCAAGCGTTTATGAACTTGATGTATTCTTAACGTGGTTTCCACCCCGTCCATACCCGGCATACTAATGTCCATAAGTATCACATCAAACTTCTGCTCGGCCAACGCCAATGCCTCAAAACCATCCTTAGCTAGGGTAACCACATGCCCTTCATGGCGTAGATACCCTTCTACCACAATACGTCCTATCTCGTTATCCTCCACCAACAACACCTGCATACTCGGCACGGCGCGAGGCGCTGATGGCACAACCTCAGGGACTTGTGACAAGACGGTGTCTGGACAATACGGCAGCTCAAACCACACCTTAGCGCCCTGTTTGGGGGCCATATCTAAACGGTGACTTATACCTATCTCGCCATCCATGGTTTCAATCAAAGTTTTACAAATGGACAACCCTAAACCGGTGCCACCAAAACGCCTAGAGGTCGACGCATCATATTGAGCAAAGGGTTGAAACAGGGTGTCGTGCATGTGCTGTGGAATACCTAAACCGGTATCAACCACTTCGAAGCGCAAGCGCTCTTCTGCTTGTCTCACTACCAAACTGATGTGCAATTGGATATAACCGACGCTGGTAAACTTCATGGCGTTACCCAATAAGTTGAACAACACCTGTTGTATTTTGCCTTGGTCGCCTAACAAACTCACCTGTTGAAGCTTGGGATCCAAATGAATATCCAACTGCAAGCCCTTTTCTGTAGCGGCGCCGGACATGAGCGCAATCATGTTGCTCACCACACCCTCAATAGGGAAGGCATGGTGTTCAACTTGTATTTCACCCGCCTCTACCTTGGCGTAATCTAAAATGCCGTTGAGTATACCTAGCAAGGCTTCGGCAGCCGCTTGGCTTAAAGCAATGTACTTGGTTTGCTGATCGTTGAGGTGGGTTGTTTGCAGCAACCTAAGCGTCCCCAATACACCACTCAATGGGGTACGCACCTCATGGCTCATGGTGGCTAAGAAAGCTGTTTTTGCCACGTTGGCTCGCTCTGCTTCAGTACGCGCCAAGGCATGTTTTTCTGCCGTGGCTTGTAATTCTACGTTCACATCCTGCAGCTCACTGGTGCGCAGTTGTATTTCTTGCTCGAGTTCCGATTGATAATTGCGCAAGCGTCTTTCTACGGTTTCCTGCTGCTGTTCCAGCTGCTGTCGGGCGCGGGCGTTCTCTTTAAATACTTGCACGGTTTTGGCCAGCCTGCCTAATTCGTCGTCGCCGCGAATGCGCAGTGTATAATCCAGATTGCCTTGCGCCACCGCCAAAAATGCAAAGTTAAGCTGCGTTAAACGCCCAAACAGATTCCGTTTTACATAAAACCACAGTACACCAATCGCCACCGTAGCTAATACCAGGCACGCCAATAATAATAGATTCCTTCCACTGGCTACCGCGGTACGTGCCTCTTCCGTAGCGGTTTGCACGGTTGCACCGGCTGCACTGCTGGCCATATCGGCCTGTTTTTTAAAATCCAGGGTAAGCTGGGTACTGGCCTCGTTGAACAACACCAACTGGCTATGTACATAAATGCTGCGACGCTGCAGGCCAAATAAGTTATCGGTAGTGCTGGAGGCTACTGAGGACTTGACTATCGACAACCAATCTAATGCTTGCTGACGCCTGCCGGGATCATTCACCTCTTTAATACGGCGCTCCAAGATCACCATATTGTCCCTCACTTTGACTTCAAGTTGGTAGACGCCTTTGAGGCTAGTTTCTTCGGGCAATTGATCTAACAGCACGGTAAGGCTGGCCGCGCGTTGTCGCAGTTCGTACATGCGATCCATATGATCTAAATCCACTTCAATCAAACGGTCAAATGCGTCATAAAGTGCACCCTCACCGGCATTAGCATCGGCCAAATCATAGAGGCTAGATGCCACTGCAGAAGTCATAGTGTTAGCGTTAGCCACTAGCGAGGTACTGATGTTATGGATCATACCCATGGCGTGCTGGGCTTTTTTATGTTGTTTGGCTGCGTTTTGCATATACGCTAGACGACGCTCTACTAAAGACATTTGCTGCACTAGGTTAGTGTTGATACGATCACTCATGCCTTTCAGCACAAGGCTTTCAAAGGGATAATTGGCCGTACCACCGTACCAACTTGCCAAGTCGTTGAGCTGCTGTAATTGAAACACTATAGTATTAGTGATTTTTATCCGTTCAGGCTCGCTAGCCACACCAAGCAAGGCGGGAGCGGCAGTGGCTAAACTGGCATTAATTTCGGTCAGCCGGTGGGCGGCAATAATGGCAGGTATCGCATCGTCTATAACTGAATTTTGTTTACTCGCCACGCGCTCATAACCGAGCCAACCTGTGGCAGCCGCAATAACTAACAAACTAATGGTTAAAATCATCGCTAGTAGTAATTTACTACCGATTCCTAGGTTGACAGCCATAGGGCCTCAAAAGGTAAACTAACATAGGGCTAAAGTACCATAAAAAGCATCCCAATAAGCCCTCAATTTTAAGTAGAGAAGACTCCGTTAACATTATGAAACAGTCGTATTTAACCACCTTTCTACAGTGTGCCTGTTTAAGCCTACTGACCACCACCGGCTACGCCGCAAGTCAACCGTGGGAGTTAGTAAGCTGGCAGCCTGCCTTTGACTACACCGGACAAACGCAAGCATTGAGTTACCACCCCCTTGAGACTGCCAGCCAACCATGGCAACTCTGCGTGACTTACCCCCACCTAAAAGACCCCTACTGGCTGAGCGTAAACTACGGCATGGTAGCCGAGGTGAAGCGCCTAGGTATTGGTATGACCGTATTGGAAGCGGGTGGCTACCCTCAGCTAACCACCCAAATTGAGCAACTCAAACATTGTACTGAGCGCGACAGTGACGCCATTATTGTAGGTACTGTGTCTTTTAGTGGGTTATCGCCGAGCATCCGTAAAATAGCCCAAACCACGCCTGTCATTGCCGCCGTTAATGACATTGAAGACATTGGCATTAGCGCTAAGGCGGGTGTCTCCTGGTACAGCATGGGCTTCAAAGTCGGGCAATACCTAAGCCAACTGCATCAAAATACCGCTGACAACGTACGCATTGCTTGGTTTCCTGGCCCTAAAGAATCTGGCTGGGTTACCTTTATAGACGATGGTTTCAGGGCCGCAATTGCCAACACCAATATCGACATAGTGGCGGTTAAATGGGGCGATACAGGCAAAGAAATTCAACGTAATTTGATACAAGAAGTGCTGGAAGAAAGCACGGATATTGATTACATCGTAGGCACTGCGCTCACTGCTGATGCCGCAGTAAGTGAATTATTAAGCCGCGACTTACGGGGTGACATTAAAATTGTTTCAACTTACTTCACCCACAATGTTTTTCGTGGTATCAAACGGGGGCATATTATATCCGCCCCTACAGATGCACCGGTGTTGCAGGGTAGAATAGCCATTGATCAGGCGGTGCGTATATTGGAAGGTAAGCTGACTCATGCCCATTTGAGCCCTAGCATTGTAATGATTGACCAACACAATGTTGGCAGTTTCGACATTTCAAGCTCGCTTGCACCGGCCTCTTTTTGGCCCACTTTTGAAGTTAAAAGCACGCTCACACATACAGACTAATAAACCCTATGCATCCCAGCCAAACATATGACTTATTTATCATCGGTGGCGGCGTTAACGGCTGCGGCATTGCCCGTGACGCCGCCGGCCGATGTCTTAGCGTTGCCTTAGCAGAAAAAGACGACCTCGCTAGCGGCACTTCGTCGGCATCCACTAAGCTGTTTCACGGTGGCCTACGCTATTTGGAGTTTTATGAGTTTGGTTTGGTACGCCAAGCACTCAAAGAACGAGAAGTGCTATTACAAAACATGCCCCATATTAGCTGGCCGATGCGTTTTGTATTACCCCATGTCAAAGGTATTCGGCCGGCTTGGCTGGTGCGTCTTGGGTTATTTATTTATGATCATATAGGTGGTCGCAAGTTATTACCGGCCACCAAAACGTTGGATTTACGCCAACACCAAGCCGGTACAGTTTTAAAAACTCATTTCAAAAAGGCCTTTGAATACTCCGACTGTTGGGTGCAAGATGCACGTCTTGTCGCGCTTAATGCGCAAGATGCCGCGCAACGCGGCGCCTCTATTATGACCCGCTGCAAGGTCACTGCCGCTGTTTGCATTAAGGACGACGTGGGGCACAATGTATGGCAAATAGAACTGCAAGACGCACTGACACTAAGTCAACAAACGGTATATGCAAAGACCTTAGTCAACGCCGCTGGGCCTTGGATAAACCAAGTCATTAACCAACAATTAAACACTCAATCTGAACACGAAATTCGGCTAGTCCGTGGTAGCCACATTGTGGTTAACAAACTATTTGAACATGACAGTGCTTATTTTTTCCAGTCGTCGGACCAGCGTATCGCCTTTGCCATACCCTACGAACAAAGCTACACCTTGATCGGCACTACCGACCAAGACCACCCTCAAACTGCGGATGATGTTATTTGCAGCCAAGCCGAAGTGGACTACCTGTTAGCCTTGACCAATGAGTATTTTCACCGCCCCGTGACGCAGGCCGATATAGTTTGGACATACGCCGGCGTGAGACCGTTATTTGACGATGGCGCCAGCAAAGCGAGTGAGGCAACACGCGATTACGTGGTGTCTTTACAACAACAATTAGGTGCGCCATTGGTGAATATTTTTGGCGGAAAAATAACCACCTACCGCAAACTTGCCGAAGCCACATTAGCCAAATTAGAGGCTCAATTTCCGCACATGGGGCCACCTTGGACCCAACGAGCTCCGCTACCCGGTGGTGATTTTTTACTGGCCCATAAGGCGCAACTCAAACAACAGTTGCAGCAAAAGTACCCGTTTTTAAGCTCCGACTGGGCTCAACGACTGATCAATACCTATGGTACCAATGCCAATAACATACTGGGTGCTGCCAGTTGTAGTGCCGATTTAGGCCTCGACTTTGGCCACACCTTAAGCCAAGCAGAAGTTCAATGGTTACAACAACATGAATTTGCTAAAACGGCGGAAGATATTGTTTGGCGGCGTACTAAATTGGGTTTGGTACTAAACCAAACCCAAATCGATATGTTAAGCCAGTGGTTAGACGCACACTAAGCTATGGTTGTAAGTAGGCCAGCTTAAAACGCATATTCTGAATGCGTGGTTCTAAGCGTGCACCGAAGTGCGCCGACGTTGTTTCCCAACGACTTAGAGGCACAGCAATAAATACGCCTTGCTGCTGTTTAGCCAATCGCTCTAGCTGGTCTAGCTGTATCGGCTTGGCTAGGTCATGGCTATAGAAGCGAGCGGAAAACTCCAGTTCAGCACTTAAATAATACAAGCGCGTGAAGTTAGAAGCCTCGCTGGCTTGCGGTTGCTTTGCGACATACTGAGCCAGACTCTTTTCGGTTTTCATTAAGTCATTGTTATTAGCCACTAACAAGGTCAATATTAAAGCCATTACCGGCACCATCCACATGACCACGTTTAACCCAAGCTGGCGCCAGCGGCTGCCATTATTTAGCGTCACTAGAGCACAGCCCATCAGCAAGGCAAAGGCTGGCATCGAGGGCAACACATAAGTCCAAATAACGTTACCCGCAGGCGTAAAGAACGCAGGGGTAACTAAGGCCCAAAACAATAGGTACAGCACCGGTGGTTTAATGCCTGCTTGCCAGAGGGTGTTACGCCACGACGATTTGAGCAAATGCCCAAGCACCAGTAATAAGGCTAATGGCCCCCACGGAGCAGTACCGCCTAACCAATGTAGCCAAATCATACCCTTAGGTTGTTTATGGGCATGGCCGTATAAATCGCCCATCCAACCTGGGTCGACAAAGCGCATAAAGTGCTCACCGACAATAAAGTAGTTTAAAAAACCCGGAGTTTTAAGCTCTGCTAACACGTACCAAGGCAAGGCAATGGCTAACATTAACAAGGTGCCACGTATCCACGGCATGGTTTTTAGGTAATACATGAGCTTACCTTGTACCAACACCCACATGCCGATGGGGGCGCCCGCAATCACAATAGCCAACGGTCCTTTCGCCAACAGACCAATGGCTAGGCCAATAAAAAAGCCATAACGCCAGTACCAAACATCTTCTTTGGGCGCCAAATAGAAAGCCACCATGGCCCAAGTCGTACCTAGGGCCAAGTAGGGGTCGGTCATCACGGTACCGGCAGCAACAAAGGTCAACAACATACCTGAATAAACCACCAAAGCAGCAGCGGCTACGTCTTGGCCGGCGATAGAACTAGCCAAACGCCATACCATCCAGGCGGTGGCAATAAACGCTAACAGCGCCGGTAAACGCCCCGCAAATTCATTAACACCAAAGAGTTTAAAGGCAATGGCTTGGGCCCAAAAGGACAACGGCGGTTTACCCCAAAAAGGCACTTCAGGTTCAAACCATGGTGTAATCCAATCGTTACTGGTCATCATTAAGCGCGCTATTTCGGCGTAACGCGGTTCTGTAGTGTCGGCAAAAGGCACCAACACCATGGCTAATATGCGCACCAATAGCAGTGCGCCTAACAGCCAAATAAGATTAATCCTAGGTAACATTAACTGGTTTTCCTTCTGCAGCAGCTGTGTCAGGGGTAGCCGCACTGGTTGGAGGGTTTTGAATGACGTCTTGGATAATGAATAATGGCCGTTGCTTGGCCTCAAAGTAGGTTTTACCTACATATTCACCCAACACGCCGATAGACAGCAACTGCACACCGCCCAAAAAGGTGATCATAGCAATAATGGAAGGATAACCGTCGAGATCATTGCCAAACATCAGCGTTTTAAACACGATCCAAGCACCAAACAAACCACCTAAGGTGGCAGTGATAAGCCCCAATAGAACCATGGCACGTAGCGGCGCTACAGAAAACGAGGTAATTCCTTCAAAGGCCAAGCTAAACAGGTTGAAGTAATTCCACTTGGTTTCGCCTGCCGCTCGATCGGCGACATCGTATTCCATCACTTCGGTAGGATAACCTACCCAAGCAAATAAGCCTTTCATATAACGATTGCGCTCGGGTAACCGATTAAGGGAATCTAACGAGCGTCGGCTCATGAGACGAAAATCACCTGTGTCTTCTGGGATATTCATGGAACCGGTAATGCGGTTCATAATGCGGTAATAGAAATAAGAACCCGATTTTTTAGCCCAAGATTCGCCGTCTCGATTACGGCGTTTCATGGCGACGATATCGGCGCCGTTACGCCATTTTTCTAACATTTTCGGAATCAGTTCGGGCGGGTTTTGCAGGTCTGCATCAAGCACCACAATGGCCTCTCCAGAGGCGTGTTGAAGGCCCGCCGAAAGGGCCGCTTCTTTGCCAAAATTACGCGACAATATAATGGCCTTCACACGATGATCAGCTTGCGCTTGCTCTAAGAGATAGGTGGCACTGGCATCTTTACTGCCATCGTCAACCAATACCATTTCATAGCTCAAGTCCAAACTTTCCATGACGCTTCGAAGCCGGTCAAAGAGCATGGGCAAGACCGCAATTTCGTTGTATACGGGTATCACTAATGACACCATGGGCGAAGCCACAAAAGACGGATTTTCAGGTGTCTGATTTTGCACGAAATACCACCTTTTTATATAACAGAAAATTGACCACCATCACCAAGCCCGTAGTCACCACCTGGGCCAACATAGGGTTAGGTGAAGCGTAGGTATAAATGCCGTAAAAGAGCACCAAATTTAACACCCAACTCACCATCACGGTGGGCATATAAGCCAACACTGCCTGTTTGTGGGCTCGCTTAGTTTTGAAGGTAAAAAAGTACTGCAAAAAATAATTAGCAACAGCACCCACTAATGCACCAATACCAGACGCCCAAACAGGCTCAAACTGTAGCGTTACCAAGCCCCATAAGGTTGCCCAATGCAGCAACGTGGCAATACCGCCGCTCACCAAAAAGCGTAGAGCTAATTTAACTATGTTCAAAATCGATGAAGTGACAGCCATCGTAGGGTTCAACTATGAAAAGAGATTGCGAGTTAAGACCGCAAAATTATAAAATAATTCACCCCATAGAACAACGAATCAATGGGCTGAGTCTAGACCTTCGTAAGGTGCGTAGGATATAGTGCGCCGACATCATATCTTGAGTGAGTTGTGGCCCATGACCAAGACCCAGAATTTAGTACTTATTGCTGCCCTAGCCTTAGTTGCAGTGCTCAGCACCTATACCTATTTTGCCAAACAAAGCCATAACCCATATTGGTATACTGAGGCTCAAGTAATTCAAGGTCAACAGCTGTTCGCCGATCACTGTGCGGCCTGCCATGGGCCGCAAGCCCAAGGCGCGCAAAACTGGATGCAGCCCGATGCCACGGGCAACCGCCCTGCGCCACCGTTAAATGGCACTGGCCATGCTTGGCACCACTCGTTAGCAGACTTAGCTAATACCATCTCTACAGGGCGAGGCAATATGCCTGCGTGGCAATCTAAACTAACCGATACAGACATTATGGCGGTGCTGGCCTGGACACAAAGCCAGTGGCCAACACCAACTTACGCCGCTTGGTCTGAGGCTAACCCATGACGCAACTAACCCCAGCCTTGAGTACAGCACCCAATCACTTATATCGCAACGGCGCCATCATGGTCATTATTTGCGGCCTGTTGTGGAGCACCGCCGGCGTAGGCGTACGTTACATCGATCAAGCAACGGGCTGGCATATCGTGTTCTTCCGATCGGTGGGCCTAGTGCTCACCATGTTGGCAGTCATGGCTTGGCGCAACAAGGGTGATGTCATCACGCCGATTAAACGCACCAATAAACTGAGCATATTAGCCGGCATTTTTATGGGGGCTTCGTTTTTTGGCAATATATTTGCCCTGCTCCACACCAGTGTTGCCAACGTCACCTTTTTACTCAGCTCGGCGCCCTTTATCGCCGCACTGTTAGGTTGGCTTATTTTAGGCGAGCGAGTCAAAAAGCGCACTTGGGCGGCTATCGCCCTCACCAGCATCGGTGTAAGCGTGATGGTAGGTAAGGCACTGACGGGGGACGGTTTGATTGGCATGGCTTTCGCCATGATGATGGCCATATGTTACGCCGCTTTTAGCGTTATTATGCGCCGCGGCAAAGATAACGACATGTTACCCGCGGCATTAGTGGGTGGTGTGTTTTCTATGCTGGTAGCCGGTTACGCGATTGACGATTTTGCCATTAGCTGGGCCGACTTAGGTATTTGTTTGGCCCTAGGTTTTTTTCAAATGGGCTTAGCCATGGTGATGTTTATCCACGGATCCAAGCACGTGCCTGCAGCAGAACTAACCTTACTCACCATGCTGGAAGTGATTTTAAGCCCTATCTGGGTGTGGTTAATATTTAACGAACACCCTGGTAACTGGACGTTAGTTGGCGGTAGCATCATCATGCTGGGCGTGATGGTACAAGCCATCGGCGCTCGTAGGCGCCACCCCCAGCCACAAATATTTTAATTGCGTCGACTGGGTTTAAACAGGCGCAATCGATTGGCATTAGACACCACCGTCACCGACGACAGGGACATGGCTAAGGCCGCCAACATGGGGCTCAGCAACATACCGGTAAGGGGAAATAGCACCCCTGCCGCAATGGGGATACCTAAGCTGTTAAAGGCAAAGGCGCCCCATAAGTTTTGTTTAATATTGCGTAAGGTTGCATGGCTTAATTCAATCGCGTCAGCCACCCCATGTAGTGAACTATTGAGCAAACACAGGTCCGCACTTTCAATGGCCACATCGGTGCCTTGGCCCATCGCAAAACCTACGTTAGCTTGGCTTAACGCCGGCGCATCGTTGATGCCATCACCCACCATGGCCACCACCTGACCCTGTTCTTGTAGCTGCTTAATTTTGTTTAACTTGTCTTCTGGCATGAGCTCTGCGGCATAGTCATCAACTGCCACTAAGCTGGCCACCCTTTGGGCTGTGGCCGCATTGTCTCCCGTTAACATCATCACCTTAATGCCTTGGGCTTTGAGCCTCTGCACGGCCTTAACACTGTCCTCTTGTAGGGCATCTTCAAGGGCAAATGCAGCGATTAACTGGTTTTTATGGGACAAGAGCACAATCGTTCTAGCAGCTTGATCTTGTAGCGCAAGCCAACTTTGGGCGCAGCTCAAGTCTACATTTTGAGATTGCATCAACTTGACGTTACCCATGAGGTAGTCATCGCTTACTACGCCCATACCTTGTACCGCATGAAAGTGCTCACCATTAGGCATCACCTGTGTTGGATCAGATGAATACAACAGCGGCTGTTGTTGGCAGTAATCTACAATGGCCAAGGCAATGGGGTGTTCTGAGGCTTGCTCTATCGCTACCGCCACAGACAAACTGTGGGCCTTATTAGCACCATTAAAGGCCGCATAATCTTCTACGCTAGGACGCCCTTGGGTGATGGTACCGGTTTTATCCAACACCACCCAATCGATGTTGCTGGCTTGCTGTAGCGCTTCGGCGTTGCGCACCAATACACCTAGCTGAGCCGCTTTTCCCACCCCAATCATCACCGAAATGGGTGTGGCTAAGCCTAACGCACAAGGGCAGGCAATAATGAGTACCGATACGGCGCTAATCAAGCTGTAAGTTAAGGCGGGTTGAGGACCAAAAAAGTACCATGCCAGGGCGGTGGCCATGGCAATAACCAGCACCACGGGCACAAAGATGGCCGCTACTTTATCGGCTAACCGGCTAATCGACGGTTTACTATTTTGTGCCTGTCGTACCATATCGATAATGCGAGCCAAAGCCGTGTCGCGGCCTACTCGCGTGGCTTCATAGATTACACTGCCTTGGCCATTGATAGTGCCCGACACCAATTCGTCGCCGGCTTGTTTGTGTACCGGCATGGGTTCGCCCGTAAGCATGGCTTCATCAAAATAACTGTCGCCCTGCGTCACCACACCATCCACGGGCACGCGCTCACCCGGCTTAATGCGTAATAGGTCGCCCACTTTAACCTGTAGTATATTAACCTCTACCTCATCCGCAGCCTTGTCGCCATTGCGGCCAATCAAACAGGCATGGCTAGGGCGCAAACCCAGCAAACTCTTCAAGCTAGACTGAGTTTTTTGGCGGGCGCGCATTTCCAGCGCTTGGCCAAGGTTAACTAGGCCAATAATCATCACAGAGGCTTCAAAATAAACGCCTCTGGCCGCCTCTGGAAATATACTGGGCAAATACACCACCAAAATCGAATACAGCCAAGCCGCAATAGTGCCTATGGCGATTAGCGTGTCCATATTGGCATGGCCAGATTTTAGCGCCTTAAAGCCACTCCTATAAAAATGCTCGCCGGTCATTAGCATGGTCACTAGTGTCAGCCAACCAATGGCCCGCATTATCAGAGGGTTGCTAAGGTCCATGGCAAACAACATTAATACTAAACCCAAACCCACACCAAAACTCGCGTACCAGGCACGGCGCTTCAATAACTGGCCTAGCTCTTTGGCTTGCTGGGCTTCTGCAAACGCAGGATCTTCAATAATTTGCGCATCGTAACCCGCACCCCGTACCGCTTTAATGAGTGCGAGTGCCTCGCCCCCACTTACTTCTGCCGTCCGACTAGCAAAATTGACTTGGGCAGCTTCAACTCCTGGGGTTTGGTTCAAGGCTTTTTCAATGCGCCCCACGCACCCTGCACAAGTTACACCTGATAAGGTTAACTGTGTGAGTTGGTTTTGTACGGTATTACTCATGATCTTCAATCTCTGTAGCTGGCATTTGCCAGTCTTCAATTAGATGGCAAATATGATGCCCATCGGGCACGCCATCGGGCATGCTTTGCCACTGTTCTAAGGCTAACTGCATACGTGCCATTTGTTCTTCTAGAAAGCGTATGTTTGCCGCCACTAAAGGCATCCGTTGGCGTAGCATATCCCTCACCATAGGGCACGGCGAATCGCCTTGGGTCGTATGTTGCAAGATGGCGCCTATATCCTTCAAGCTAAACCCCAATGAACGAGAATGGCTAATAAAAGTAAGTCGCTGCACTGCGTTTTGGTCAAATAATTGATAGCCGTTATGGGGGTCCCGCTGTGCTTCCAGCAAGCCCAATCGGCTATAATAGCGCACAGTTTCGGCAGTCACCTTTGCTGTTTTGGCAAGTTGGCTTACGGTTTTCATGGGCAGTATCCTAGGAAGACTCAAGCTAACGCGGTTAAGACCTTTAGTATAAAACCCAAGTGTTACACACAGGTCAAGCCCAAGCTATTGGACCATGGACCAATAGCCAATTAGGGGTGGTTAAGTGAATACAAATATTCGGCAACCGCCTCGATGTCTTCTGGGGTCATTTTTCCGGTCGTGTTTTCAAGCACGTGGCTCATACTGCCGCCCAAAAAATCGCCATCGGGCGTCATGCCTAACTCCAATGCAAAACTAATATCCTCTAACGGCCATCCCCCAAAATCGGTCTGCGCCACGTCCAGAAGAGCAGGTACATTTTCACCGTCGGGCCCATCCAGGTTGCCGATCATGCCTACATCACCCTGCAAGCCTCCGATGATGTTTCTGGGAGTGTGGCATTGTGCACAGTGACCGGGGCCATTGACTAGGTAGCTGCCTCGATTCCAACCGGAACTTTGTTGCGGGTCTGGAGCCCACGGTTGACTGACGTTAAGGATTTTCCACATTCCCAGTAAACCACGCTGATTAAAAGGAAAATTCAATACGTGCTCCAAGGTCGGTTTAGCCACGGGTTCTTGTGCATCCAAATACGCTTTGAGGTCAATTAAGTCCTGCGTTGGCATATTAATATATGAGGCATAGGGAAACGCAGGATAATAATGCTCACCACTGGGGCTCACGCCTTGACGCATGGCCGTTATAAATTCTGCATTGCTCCAGCCACCAATACCGTACTGAGGATCAGGGCTGATATTAGGACCGTAGAAAGTGCCAAATGGCGTGACTAGTTCCACTGCGCCTGCCAAGGGCTGATCCTGAGTATGACAGGATGCACATCCCCCAATGTTAAATACATATTCACCACGAACCACCGACCCCGATTGTGCCGCAGCAACCACATGGGAGGCACATACAACCATTAGCAAAGCCCAATATCGCTTCATAACCACCCTGCTATTTCTTCTGGCGGTAGTCTTGGTGGCAGGCTTTGCAGCTGCCGCCTAACTTGGCAAATTGTTTCTTCAAGGGGCGCAACTCGCTCCCTTGTTGGGCCATATCAACCAACCCTTGTGCCGTGGTTTTTGTACGCTGCGCTAAAGTGACAAAGTCATCCCACTGCTGCCAAATGAGCAGTTTGGATTCACTGTTGCCTTGCTTTGACCCTACGGGGAATAGATCGGCCAGCATAGCACTATGGCCTACAATGACTGCACCACTATCTATGAACAGCTGAGGCTCGTAGGCCTGCTTACCTTTCACTATCTTGGCCATCGCCTTCATGGCATCGGCCATATCTGACATGGCGTCCATGCGGGTTTTAACCACGCCACTGGCGCCATCGTGGGCACTTACACTCGCGGCGCTAGCAAGGCCAAACAACATCAAGGCTAGGGCCATATACTGTTTTATAGTATGTATCATCATTATCATCTCTTTGTTGTGTCTCGAGTCTACTGCCTCAAGATGAGGCCTTATTACATTTTGTGAGCCATGGTCTCAATACCATTTTGCTGCTGCACTTCTCTAATAAATTTCAACAAGAATACCATGTCACCAAAGGCAACTTGTGGTTGTGGCGGCATATCACCAAACTGCCAGTGATGTTGCCTTACGCCGTTACGCACTGCACGGATAAAAGAGTCATTGGCATGGTGACCAGGATTATAGATGTTGTGTATTAATGGCGGCCCGCCAATGCCACCGGCGGCATCAACACCATGGCATGCTGCACAGTTGGTGTTAAATACCACTTGGCCTTTGCTGGCTATAGAGGATAAGTCACCTACCTTAACATTCACATGGTTGGTGTTATGAGCCGCGTAAAGTGGGTTGGCCAGTATAAAGGTGGTGAGTAGGAGAATGATGGTTTTGAAGCTGTTATTCATTGAAGGTCCTAAATATTAGTCTAGTATTTTTGCTTGGTTTTGTGGCGTGTATGGCTGTATATCAGCAAACTAGACTTGTTTAGGAGGCTTGGTCGTTAAGACTTGTATATGTACTTTACTAATAAAGCGATAATCGAAATTAGGTGCAGGCAGACCAGTAAGGCCAATGGCTGAATAGCCACTGATCATGGAAATCATGTTTAAGTGGCATTGGAAATGGCTAAAAAAATCGCCCCCAGCATCCATACCTTCGCATGTTTGCGCCATTTGCATGTGACATGTTTGTACATCCATCATGGCATGACTGTTGTGATGGTCCGGAATATTGGCACCGGCATAGCTTTTACCCGCCGACAAAAGCAGCAAACATAGGACCAATGATGTTATAAAAATGCGAGCCATATAAGGTTTAAGATACAATCAAGCGTGTGTGAGTTCGATAGTACATCAATAACGCGCCACACCACTAACCTAGATTGGTAAATTAACAGTAAAGGAGCCACCATAGTGACCGCACCCGAACACACTAAAAAGCTATTAATCACCGGCGCCAATCGTGGCATTGGCCTCCAGCTCACACAGCAGTATTTAGCCAATGGCTGGCGTGTGTATGCCACCTATCGTCAACACACTGGCGCGGAGCTTGCAGCCCTAGATTGCGAGAAACTCACCTTGCTGCCGCTCGACGTGGCTGATGACAACAGCATCGCTGGGCTTCAACAACACCTTATTGGTGTTGATTTAGACCTGATCATCAACAACGCGGGTGTGTTTGGTCCACGAGATCAGTCTTTGGGCACTATCACCCGCGAGCAATGGCTAGAGGTGTTGAACGTCAATAGTATTGCCCCGCTCATGCTCGCCCAAGCGCTGTATGGCAACTTAGTCGCCAGCAAAGGCACCTTTGCTATCGTCAGTTCAAAAGTGGGTAGTATTGAAGACAACCAAGGTGGCTCTTTATACCTATATCGCTCATCCAAAACTGCCGTTAACCAAGTGGTTAAAAGTCTGTCTATCGACCTTGCTGAACAAGGCGTCACCGTCGTAGCGCTGCACCCTGGCTGGGTCAGAACCGACATGGGTGGCCCCAATGGTCTCATCGACACCCACACCAGTGTGAATGGATTGCGGCAGGTATTGGATGCTCTAACAATTGACGATAGCGGGCGTTTCTTTAACTACGACGGTTCAGAGATTCCTTGGTAAGCAAAACGCGGTTGTGACTCACCCTGCACCATCACCGTTTCTGTGAACATTGCTAAAGGCCTCACCCATAGGCCTTTCTCACCATACAAGGCGCGGTACAGCACCAGCACTTCTTCGGTTTCTGAATGCTGTACCGTATCGATCACTTGATATTGTGCACCTTTATAATGGCGGTATAAGCCTGCTTTGATCATCATATTTACCGTGGTTTGACTCTAGTCGTGAAGAAGTAGGTACAATACCCTTATCTTATTTCTTTGCAATACTTCATTATGACCATCAAAGTAGGTATTAACGGATGCGGCCGTATGGGTCGCCTTGTCTTACGCGCGGCGTGGAATTGGCCAGAATTTGAGTTTATTCAGCTTAATGACCCCGCAGGCGATGCGGCAACGACCGCTCATTTACTCAAATTTGATTCTATTCATGGTGCTTGGTCAGCTAACATTGAAGGCTATGAAAATACCGTTTCTATTAATGGCAAGACCCTAGCCTATAGCCAAAATACCCATACCCAAGCAACCAACTGGAGTGAGTGCCACCTAGTAATCGAGGCCAGCGGTAAAATCAAATCCAAAGCCTTATTACAAGCCTATTTGGACCAAGGTGTTAAGCGGGTACTAGTCACCGCACCGGTAAAACAAGAAGGCGTATTGGACCTTGTGATGGGGGTTAATCACCATCTGTACCAGCCGCAACAGCATCAATTAGTCACGGCCGCCTCTTGCACCACTAACTGTTTGGCGCCTGTGGTTAAAGTCTTGCATGAGGCCCTTGGTATTCGCCATGGCTGTATGACCACCATTCATGACATCACCAACACTCAGACCATATTAGACGCCCACCATTCAGACTTACGTCGATCGCGCGCCTGTGGTATGAGTCTTATCCCTACCACCACGGGTTCTGCCACTGCCATTACCCATATTTTTCCCGATTTAAAAGGCAAGCTCAATGGCCATGCCGTGCGCGTGCCGTTAGCTAACGCATCACTCACCGACTGCGTGTTTGAAATGCAGCGCCAAACTTCAGCCGAAGAGATCAATCAACTGCTGCAAACCGCTTCTGAATCAGGGCCGTTAAAAGGTATCCTTGGATTTGAAGTAAGACCACTAGTGTCTATCGATTACCGCACAGACCCTCGTTCTTGTATCGTTGATGCTCTATCGACCATGGTCATCAACGGCACCCAAGTAAAACTCTACCTTTGGTATGACAACGAATGGGGTTATGTTAACCGTGCTGCAGAATTAGCCCGCTATATATGCGCCGATGATCATTAATGCCTGAGTCCAGCTCATCTAAGTTGCGTCAATACGCCCTCATCACTGGTAACTACTGGGCCTTTACCCTCACCGACGGCGCGTTACGCATGTTGGTGATATTGCATTTTCATAGTTTAGGGTATGACGCTTTACAAATTGCGTTGATGTTTTTGTTTTACGAGCTGTTTGGTGTGATCACCAATTTACTCGGCGGCTACCTTGGTGCGCGCATCGGCCTTAATCGCACCATGAACATTGGCCTAGGCTTACAGTTAGTTGCGTTAAGTATGTTGCTGGTGAGCCCGCACCTGCTCACAGTGGCTTGGGTTATGGCTGCCCAAGCGATTTCTGGTGTCGCCAAAGATCTTAATAAAATGAGCGCAAAAAGCGCAGTGAAAATACTAGCACCCGCAGGTAACGGCGCTAGCTTATATCGCTGGGTGGCCTTACTTACCGGCTCCAAAAACGCTCTAAAAGGCATTGGATTTTTCCTAGGCGGCGCGCTATTAAATGGTTTGGGGTTTTCTAGCAGCGTACTCATCATGCTACTAGGACTATCAGTGGTTTGGACACTGAGTCTGGTACTTCTTAAAACCAACTTAGGGCGCGCAACACACAAACCAAAAGTGACTCAGCTTTGGTCCAATAGCCCTGCCATCAACAATCTTAGTTTGGCTCGCTTGTTTCTCTTTTCTGCTCGTGACGTGTGGTTTGTAGTCGCACTACCGGTGTATTTGGCCCAGCAATTAGCCTGGCAATACTGGCAGGTGGGGGCTTATCTAGCGCTATGGATTATTGGCTACGGCTTGGTCCAAACACTCACACCAAAATTAACTCACCGCTTATACGCTGCCAACGTCACGGCACGCCATAGCTTATCGTGGATTCTGTTGCTGACCACAACCACCTTGCTCATTGCCAGCGGCCTTGCCCTCGATCTCAACAACGCCTGGGTATTGATGATTGGCTTGACTTGTTTTGGTCTAGTGTTCGCCGTTAATTCGTCGATCCATAGCTATTTAATTGTTAACCTAGCCAATGTAGATCGAGTGTCCATGGACCTTGGTTATTACTATATGGCCAATGCCGCAGGACGTCTGCTAGGTACCGTGTTGTCTGGCTGGGTGTTTATACATTTTGGATTTATCTGGTGTTTAATGTCTTCTGCACTATTATTACTGGCATCCGCATTGTTTATGCGCCGATTAGCCCTCATTAATCACTAACTCACCTACTTAGGAGTATAAAATGCATAAAGGAATCACAGTACCCCAAGTCACGTTTAAAACCCGTGTACGCGACGCCAGTATCGACGGCGACAACCCGTTTCGCTGGCAAGATCTCACTACCGATGACATTTTTAAAGACAAAAAGGTCGTCGTTTTTTCGCTTCCAGGTGCGTTTACCCCTACCTGCAGCACCTTTCAGGTACCCGGTTTTGAAGCAGCCTACGCAGAACTTAAGCAACTAGGCGTGGATGAAGTTTATGTATTGTCCGTTAACGACACCTTTGTGATGCGTAAATGGATGCTCGACCAAGACATTAAAAATATTAAATTCATCCCCGATGGCAATGGTGAGTTCACCCGTCAAATGGGTATGCTGGTAGACAAACTCAACGTGGGTTTTGGACCCCGCTCATGGCGCTATGCCATGGTAGTTGATAATGGTGTGGTTGAGCATTGGTTAGAAGAACCCGGCCGTGAAGACAACCATGGCGCAGACCCTTTCTCTGTGAGTTCTGCAGAGTCTGTGCTAGCTGCCATTAAGTCCTAAGCAAGGGCGTCAGACTATGTATACAAAATGCACCTGTAGCATTTTGTATACAATTAGCATATAATCCGCCGCGTAATATCACTTGCATCCGCGTTATCTCAGCCACACTTCAAAATAAAGTGGCACGGTAAGGCACCAGCAGGTGCCGGGCATTGGCCATACTACTTACATTTAAGTACTGCCAATGTAGACCGAACAGAGGGTTACATCACTTCAATACCATCTCTGCCCCATTGAGTGCGGCTTAGGGAGTGACTTTGTTTACGCGCGGGCTTTGTGAATATTTGTGTTCATTGAGTCCTTAGATTTCTTTATTTTAGGATACTACGATGACCACTTTTACAGAACTGGCTCTTTCTAAACCAGTACTTTCTGCCATCACACGCATTGGCTACGAACAGCCTTCCCCCATTCAAGCCGCTGCTATTCCACACCTTTTGGAAGGCAGAGACATTTTAGGTACTGCACAAACCGGTACCGGTAAAACGGCAGCCTTTGCACTACCTGCGCTATCGAACATCGACTTAAAAGTAGAAGCACCTCAGGTACTGGTACTGGCTCCAACTCGTGAGCTTGCTATTCAGGTTGCCGAAGCCTTCCAAAACTACGCTAGCGACATGCGCGGTTTCCACGTATTGCCTATCTACGGCGGCAGTAGCATGAGCGGCCAGTTGCGTCAGCTACAACGCGGCGTACATGTGGTTGTTGGCACCCCAGGCCGAGTGATGGATCACTTGCGTCGTGGCACCTTAAAGCTGGACAAGCTAAAAACCGTTGTTTTGGACGAAGCCGACGAAATGTTACGTATGGGCTTTATCGACGACGTGACTTGGATTTTGGACCACACTCCAGCAGAACGCCAAGTTGCACTCTTCTCAGCCACCATGCCGGCTGTTATTCGTAAGGTTGCAAACACTTACCTTAACAACCCAGAAGAAATTAAAATTGAAGCTAAAACAGCTACAGTAGACAGCGTCACTCAGCGTTATTGGAAAGCCGTTGGTACCAATAAGCTAGACGCCATGACGCGCATCTTAGAAGCAGAAGATTTTGATGGCGTTATCGTATTTGTACGCACCAAAACCTTAACTGTTGAACTGGCCGAAAAGCTAGAAGCGCGCGGCCATCGTGCTTCGGCAATCAACGGTGACATGTCTCAGCAATTGCGTGAGCGCACCATTGAGCACCTTAAGAAAAGCAAAATTGATATTGTAGTAGCTACAGACGTAGCCGCCCGCGGAATCGACGTTGCTCGCGTAAGCCACGTGATTAACTACGACATTCCATACGACACCGAAGCTTACGTTCACCGTATTGGCCGTACTGGCCGTGCTGGCCGTACCGGTAGCGCCATTTTGTTTGTAGCGCCACGTGAGCGCAACATGCTTCGCTCTATCGAAAAAGCCACACGCCAGACCATTACGCCAATGGAATTACCTAGCCGTGAGCAAGTACAAACACGTCGTATCGACCAATTTAAAGCCAGCATCGACAAAGCCCTTGAGCAGTCTGACCTAAGCATCTACAGCGACCTAGTTGAAGCTTTTGTGAAGGAACGAGAAATCGCCCCCGAGCAAGTGGCTGCAGCCTTGGCCTTTATGGCTCAGCAAGACCGCCCGTTAGTGATGGAAGAACCACGCAAGCCTGAACGTCGTGATTCACGCGATGCAACACCTGGCTTTGGTGATGGCGATCGCCCACGTCGCAAAGAACGTAAAGAAGAAACCTTCACTGGCGAATCTATCGCCATGGAACGTTTCCGTATTGAAGTGGGCCATGACCACCAGGTTAAGCCCGGAGACATTGTTGGCGCCATTGCTAACGAAGCTGACCTAAGCAGTGCTTACATTGGACGTATCAACTTGCTTGACGACCATTCTACCGTAGACCTGCCTGCAGGCATGCCAGCAGAAATGTTGCAGCTACTTAAGAAAGTGCGCGTACGTAACCAACCGCTGAATATTCAGTCTCAAGGCGCTGCCGACGACTTTGTTCCTGGTACTAAGTCTCCACGACCAAAGCGTAAAGGACCACCTAACCGTGGTGGTGATCGCCCACATAATCGCAAAGACAGCCGTAACGACGGAGGCCGTCGCCACTAAGGCGCGGGCGATATTTAAAAAGGGTGCCTATACGGCGCCCTTTTTTATTGCCTGTGACAAAAACCTATAGCAATTTTTGATAACAGCGAAATAAAAACTCGCCAGACAGGTTGGTCATCCGCTGGGGCTCCAGCTCATCAAAACCTAGTTTTTCCAGCACCCTACCTGATGCGGGGTTATCTATGCGGTGAGCCGCTAACACCTTCTGTATGTGGTACTCTCGGGCAGCCAATTGCAGCATCAGTTTACCTGCTTCGGCGCAGTAGCCCTTATTCCAATATGGCACACCCACCCAGTAACCTAAATTACCCTGCGCATTCAGACCACGAGGGATTTGACCCAAACTAATCGCACCCACACATTGATCATCCTCCTGCCTCACCATGGCACGAATAATGGCGGTGCCCACGCGGTGCTGCTGCGCATGCGTTCCGATCCAGGCTTTGGCGCCGCCTTCGGGGTAGGGGTAAGGCAAGTTGCCTGCCATTTTCGCCACCTTTGCATCACTTGCCAAGCGCTGTACCACACTGGAATCTGCCAGCGTAAAGGGCCGCAGTAATAGACGCTGTTCTGAGATAGTCTGACCCATCAATTGACCTAATAATTGTGTGTTAAGCCATAGTTTTACTTTACCCAGGCAGGCAAAGCAACATAAAATTAGAGCCTAAATTATTATTATAAATGAGACCGTCATGGCCACTATCAGCGTCGACCTAGACACCATACAATCCACCACTTCCAAAGCCCTAGTCGCCCATGGCGCAGCGCCTTGGATTGCCGATTCGGTTGCTCACGCTGTACGTGTAGCAGAAGCGCATGGCAATCGTATTTGTGGTTTATTCTATCTCGACAGCTACTGCAATCAGCTACGCGTAGGTCGGGTAAAAGGCAATGTTGAACCGCAAGTAAGCCAACCCAAACCTGCCAGCATAATGGTAGATGCCAAGCTTGGTTTTGCCCAAGCTGCATTTTCTCGCGGCCTTGATACTGCCCTTACTGCAGCAAAAACCAATGGCGTTGCCACCTTAGCCATTTGCCATTCACACACCTGCACCTCTATGGGTTACTTCACCGAACAAATCGCCCGTGCGGGTTTTATTGCCATTGGCATGACCAACGCCAAGGCCTGCGTTTCACCTCCAGGCGGCACCAAAGCGGTATTAGGCACTAACCCTATTGCCATGTCTGTGCCCGATGGTAAAGGCGGCCTGGCCATGCAGTTTGACCAATCCACTAGTGCCATTGCGATTGGCAAAATCAACATGGCCGCTACCGCAGGTGAGGAAATCCCCTTAGGCTGGGGTGTAGACAGCAAAGGACAAGCCACACAAGACCCCAACGCTGTATTAAAAGGCGGCTCTTTGGTTTCTTCTGGTGGCTATAAAGGCTACGGCTTTGGTTTAATGGCAGAAATCCTTGCCGCTGCATTTACTGGTGGCAGCACCAGCACCCAGCTAGAACCACTTAAAGCCACCGAAGGCCAACCCCACGATTTAGGTCAATGTTATATCATCATTGACCCTACCAACGTATCTGGCGATCTGTTCTGGGACAAGCTTTCTGCCATTTCAGAAGCTGTGACTAGCCAACCTGGCGCACGCCTTCCTGGGTCGCAAAAGGTGCTGCCCGAGGCGGTAGAGCTGGATGCTGATGTATGGCAAAGTGTCTTGAAGCTAGCTAATCACTAGCCTCAAATTACACTACAGTTTTTCAAAGCCGCCGATTCAAGGTCCAATACGGCCGTTACTAATCACTTACTGAGTAGTCCTATGCCTAATATCAATATGCTTGTAGTAGAGGATGACTTAGTTAATCGCGAGATTATCTATGAATTTCTTACTTTTGGTGAAGTGCATATTGATCTTGCAGCAGACGGTTTGGAAGCGGGTGGATAGTGTTAAAGACAAGGCTTACGGCATTACCGATTACGTACACAAGCCGTTTTCGGAAGACGAGTTGTGGCGTGTCATCAATACCTACGTGTAACCCCATCTAAAGCCCATAAGCTCAAAAAGGGGCTGGGGCCGTTTGTTGCACGGGAACACCCGTCACCGGGTGACTAAAGGCCAGCTTCCATGCGTGCAATTGTAATCTTGGTGCTTGCTCAAAGGCTGCAGCATGCGCATAAAAACCACAACCGCTAATGGGATGGCCCAGTTCCGCCATATGCACCCTAAGTTGGTGCGAACGTCCGGTCACCGGTTTCAGTAAAACTTTTGTTTGTAAATTTTCACCACGACGTTCCAACACCTCAAAATAGGTCAATGATGCCTTCCCTCGTTCATGGTCCACCATTTGTTTGGGGCGGTTTGGCCAATCGCAACATAATGGTAAGTTCACCTCTCCCTCATTACCCTGCACCAAACCATAGACCCAAGCCAAATACTGCTTTTGGGTTTGACGCTCTTGAAACTGCCTACTTAGGTGGGACAGGTTATCTTTGCCGCGCGCCAACACCATCACTCCAGAGGTATCCATATCTAACCGATGTACTATCAATGCGTCTGGGTAATCTTGCTGCACACGGGTAATCAAACAATCTTTATTCAATGGGTGTTTGCCCGGCACAGACAACAATCCACTAGGTTTGTCGACCAAGATAATCGCCTCATCCACATACAAAATGGTCACCTCTTCCCCGCATAGAGGAACAATAAAGTCCTCACTCACGTAGCTGATCCGAGCGATACCCTGAATCCACTAACGCTACCGGCCTAAAGCGGAGAAACACAAGCATAGCCACCACGAAGAGAGCCACTAAACCCGCCTCGAGCCACATGGAAGACACGCTCACAAAGCTAAAAATAGCGCTCAAGGCAACATTAAAGCTCACTAGCGCTAAAAAGATCATAAAACGCCGACGCCAACTGCGGTTAGTCGCAGGCAATAAATAAAAGGTGCCACACGCCGGGCAACCATAGGCCTTAACCGGGTCTCGGTAGTCATCACATAGTTGATTTCGAGCAGTGATTTTAAACTCGCAGCTAGGGCATTTATTGGCCATGGTCGACCTTCGCAGCCAGACTAAACCCTTCGCGCTGTGGCAAGCCATCGGTGATTTGGTAATAATCGGCCTTTTCTTCCACGTAAATGTGTTCCACTAGTTCTAGCCCACTAGGTTGGTCCAAGCTGCCTGCAAAAATAGAAATGGTAGGTAAGTCCGATTTATCCCAAAATAGGTTGCCACCACATTGCTGGCAGAACCCACGGCGAATACCCTTCGAAGACGAAAACCATTTAAGCCCCTGCTCTTCTATTAGCGTAAAGTCTTCACGCTTAGCCGATGTTGCCGCCACGTGATGGCCACTGGCCTTTTGACACTGACCACAATGGCATGCCACTACTGGACGTAAAGTGCCACTAACTTGATATTTGACGGCGCCGCATAAGCAGCTACCTGTTGCACGGTTAGTCATGACTATTAACTCCTGGATAAACCACTGGAAACCAATCTTCGCGCATGGCTTCACCATTATTCTGTACTAGCCCATCAAACGGTGGCGAAGTTGGGCCGCCACGGTCCACATAACGTACATCATCACCCATAAAGCGGGTAGAGAAGGCACGCCTGCGGCTAGTTAATGCGTTACCCGGTGCACCATGTACGGTTTTAAAGTTGAATAATACACAGTCGCCTAGCTCTAATTCTGGCACTAAAATATTTTGTTTTTCATCAATGGATGGCATGTCCATGTAGTCGGCGTCATTATTGTACCAAGGTTGGTTGCTAGACCAGCGTGTAGGACGAACTAACTTGGGCCAAAGATGTGAACCCAACACCACTTGTAGTGTGTTGGCTTGGGTAACCGGATCTAAGGGGATCCAATAACTCGCCGTTTGCTCACCATTCACACAGTAGTAAGGCATGTCTTGATGCCATGGCGTTGGTTTTGCGGTACCAGGCTCTTTCACCAATATATGTTCGTGGAAGACTTGAATTTGTTTAGAACGGGTGGCCTCGGCGGCAATTTCGGCCGCCGGCGAGTCATAAATCCAACGTTGAAATTCGTCGATCCGCTGCCAGTTGCAATAGTCTTCAAAAAAACGTCCTGCGTCACCTGTAGCGACATTCTCTCTGCCATGTTCACTGGGCTGCACCAATACCTTATCAAAGCCTGCGCGCAAACATTCAATCCAGGGTTTAAATACGCCCTTGATGACTATGGCACCGTCACGCTCATAGTCATCAATTTCAGATTCACTTAAATACATATTCAATCTCTTAAATTTTATGTGGATTACAATCAACAAGCGCCGAGAGCAAAGCCTTCAATTGAGGACGAACTTGCGCGCATTTGGTGTTATCTAGCCTATAATCTTCACTATCTTGCATATAGGTTGCTTGTGACAATTCTAACTGAAAAGCATGGGTATGTTGGTCTGGCTGACCATGGCAGCGGGTAATATAACCGCCTTTAAAGCGGCCATTACTGACTTGTGTATAGCCTCCATCGGCCAACGATTGCTCTGCCGCGGCTAGCAATTCGGGAGCGCATGCCACGCCAGCATTAGTGCCTAAATTGAAATCGGGCAAGGTGCCGTCAAAAAACATGGGCACTTGAGCACGAATCGAGTGGGCATCAAACAAAATGGAATAACCAAAACGCTGTTTCAAACGTTCTAGTTCGCTACTCAATTGCTGATGATAAGGCTGCCAAATGTGTTTGATACACGCCTGTTGGTGCCGTGTACTCACCCGAGCACCGTCCTTAAACATGCAACGTTCGCTAAATAAAATGTCGGGGAACAGGCCTGTGGTTTTAGTTGCGTATAACGGCTTGTTGTCTTCAGGGCGGTTAAGGTCAATCACATAACGTGAATAATTCGCCTTCAATACACCGACCTTCAATTCGGCCAAAAAATCGTACACTTCTGGAAGGTACCAATCGGTATCGGGCAACGCCAGCGCCTCTGGCGTTAAGCAATCGGTCACGGCTTGGGTTAACCGCAAACCAGAATGGGGCATGCTCACTAACACAGGCGTATCGCCCTGCACAAAATCAAATGGGTTGGAAATGCTCATAGTGAAAAACCTGTCACTTGCATGGCCACACTGGCCCAAAAAGTTAACCCTATCAAGCTGGCCACGGTTTGCAAGGTAATAATGTCGGCCATTAATTTAGCATTGCCTCCCATTTGTTGCGCAAACGGAAAGGCCGACACCGCCGTGGGTAAAGCACCAAATACCACTAAACTGACGGTCGCTAGTGGCGGCAATTGTAGCCACAAGGAACCTGCCAGCATAAGTGCCGGAAAAACAATCAACTTAGTACTTAAGGCTACAGCTAGCACCGGCCAGTTGCCTTTTAGGGCTCTAATTTGCAAACTAGCGCCTACGCTTAACAACAACATCGGTAAAGCCGCACGGCTTAAAATGGCAATCGACTGATCCAAGACGCCGGGAATAGATACCGAAAAATAATTGAGTAATAACCCGCCACCTACGGCAATGAGTTGCGGGTTACGAGACAGTTCTTTAATGATGAGTTTAGGCACAGAAAGCGATTGTTGCTTGCGGGTTAATAACGACACGGCAAACACGCACAATACATTAGTGGGGGGTACTAGCACCGCTATAATCAAGGCACCCATTTCTTGCCCCGGCATGCCGAACATGTCAAATAACACCGCCAAACCAATAAACCCATTGTGACGCACGCCACCTTGCACCATAGAGGATGCCGATGGTCCGTCTTGCCCCAGCAACCGTGACATGATCAAGCTATAAGCTAAACCCACCACTAACGCCACCACTAACACCGAGACTAGAGGCAACACGATTTGTGTATCTATGGTGGCTTGCGCCAGGGTACGCACGATCAGCAGGGGAAACAACACCCAATACGCAAGGCGAGAAATACCTTGCCAGAAGCCGGTGTCGGCGAGGAGTTTTTTGGACAGGCCGTAGCCCAGCAGCATTACCAACAATATGGAGGTAACAACAGGTAAAATCATATCCATTTAGATTGCCAGCAGGACCAAGGAAAGACCCTATCATACCAGCATCATGGGTAACAAAAGATGTTTTATGACGACTTTTAGCCCAACTGCTTAAGCCGTTCGTCGTGTTTATTAAGCAGCTCGCCTACACCCCAATTCGTTTCCTTTTGCACGCGCATGATGCCGATCAAGTTTTTATCACGAATTCGCTCTAACTCACGAATAGAATGATGCCCCGACTGTTCATCCGATTGTTCTGCAATAGTAGCAATGAGCTCATCCGTTAACTCAGGCACGTCCATAAGCTTGGTCCAAGGCCACTCTAAACAAGGCCCAAACTGGGCAATAAAGTGCGCCATACCCGCTTCACCACCGGCAATACGATAGGTTTCAAACAGACCCATTTGAGCCCAGCGCAGACCAAAACCATAACGAATGGCATCGTCTATCTCTGTGGTGGTGGCGATGCCGTCTTTGATCATCCACAAACCTTCACGCCACACCGCTTCTAAAAAACGATCGGCAATATGCGCATCAATTTCTTTACGCACATGCAAAGGCTTCATACCCACGCCGGTTAACAAGTCTTTGGCCTGCTCAATGATTTCGGCGCCATTAACGGGGCTAGGCACTAGCTCCACCAAGGGCAACAAATACACAGGATTAAAAGGATGCGCCACCATAATTTGCTCTGGGCGCAGAGCGTTTTCTTGTAGCTGAGACGGCTTAAATCCCGAAGTTGAAGAACCAATGATGGCAGCTTCTGGGCAAGCGGCTTGCGCCTGTGCAAATACCGCGTGCTTAATGTCTAGGCGCTCTGGCACACTTTCTTGAATCCAATCGGCATTAGCCACGGCTGCTTCTAAGGTATCACAAAAGGTAAGCTGACCTTCGTCCGGCATAGGCACATCAGATAACTGAGGTAACGAGGCACGAGCATTTTCTAATACCGCATCCAATTTGCGCTGAGCATCGGCTGCAGGGTCATATACGTTAACGTCCCAGCCGTGTAACAAAAAACGCGCTACCCAACCACCACCAATAACGCCACCGCCTATACAGGCTGCTGTTTTATTCATGATAAAGGCGCTCGTTTTTCGACTTGAATGAGTTCGCGTACTTGGGCTGGCGTCATCAAGGTAGATCCCATATTGGTGGCGATGGTGGCTGCTTTTTCAACCAACTGAGCGTTGGTAGCCAACACGCCCTTTTCTAACCATAGGTTATCTTCCAATCCAACACGAATATTACCGCCCGCCAACACGGCAGCCGCCACATAGTTCATTTCGTTACGACCGATGGAAAAAGCCGACATGACCCAGTCTTTAGGTACGTTATTAACCATGGCCATAAAGGTATTGAGGTCATCTGGCGCACCCCAAGGGATCCCCATACATAGCTGCACCATCACTGGATCAGTAATTAAACCTTCGCTAACGAGTTGCTTGGCGAGCCATAAATGGCCCGTATCAAAGGCTTCGATTTCGATGCGAGCACCCATCGTCGTCATTTTTTCTGCCATGGCACGTAGCATACCCGGCGTATTGGTCATGACGTAATCGGCTTCGGCAAAGTTCATAGTGCCGCAGTCTAAGGTGCAAATTTCTGGCCGGCATTGGCGTACATGCTCAACACGCTCACTGGCTCCTACCATATCGGTACCAGCCTCTTGTAATGGCAATGGGTTTTCGGCATCGCCAAATACCATGTCACCACCCATACCCGCTGTGAGGTTTAACACTACATCTACTTCTGCTGCGCGAATACGTTCCGTGAGCTCTTTATAAAGGTCTAAGCGACGGCTTGGAGTACCTGTTTCTGGGTCACGCACATGGCAATGCACCACGGCAGCACCAGCTTTAGCCGCATCAATAGCACTGTTGGCAATTTGTTCAGGGCTGCGTGGCACATGGGGAGAACGGTCTTGCGAACCACCGGATCCGGTGACTGCACAGGTGATAAATACGTTTTGGCTAGCTTGTAGTGGCATCGCTAAGCTCCTTAATTAGTTAACATCAATGACATGGCGCAATGATGGCACTGCGCCTAAGGGTTTTATTGATGTTTTTAGAGCAATATTTAACCAATACCGAACATAACCGGCTTTGTGGTGATTTTCGGTAGTACAAGTTCTGGGCTAGTTGGCGGTTTTATCCTTGACCTGAGCCTAAAATATGGCAAAATACTGTACGTATATAAGGGCCATCAATTGTCGTCCGACAATTGATGGGGCCTAGGCCGCAAAATTCAGTCAATCCATTACATCGGGGCACGGATCAACGGGGTAAGCTATGGAGTCTGACCCCCTTTGATTTCTGATCAACTAGAGCCTAGCGCATATTTGACCCACATCTTTGAGCACCTGCCCAACGCCGACACAGAGGATAAGCTTGTCGCACTCTTGCCTTGGAATGTCCGGTTAAATTAATTCAATGTGGGGTTTATGTGACACTCACGTTAATGAAGCCTAATCGTCAACGCGCAATCAATCCATTTTAATCGGCCAATGGCCCGACCAGTCGAGCCTGACCCTTTGATTCGCCTTAACATATAGCCATATGTCATACTTTAATTGTTGGTCAACACCCGTTGAGCAACACATCGTCTAGCTCATATTTATCCATACCTGCTTTTACGCATTTGCTGTATAGCTTTTTTATGATGGTTTTATCTAGATTAGAGTATCTTAATGTAATTTCTCTATATGGAAGTGAACTAAAGACACTGTCAACATAATACGGCGCTGGGTACCGAGTACCTAATGAGTGGCTTAATAGCTTTCTAAGCCAATATTTCCTAAATGTATTATCCTCAAAAATAGCTAGGTCAATATACATTGAGCCGTTGGAAATTTCATAGTCTGTATTTTTATTTAAATAAATAGCGGCGCCTTTTTCGACCCGTTTGGAGGGTGCATTAGGCTCAAAACGCAAATAGGCTTCGCCTGATTCAAAAAACATAAAGTAGTTGGCCTGGTCTTCTGAAGCAACTCTTTCGAGTCGAATAGGGCCAGAAATATGATTAAGTTCGACAATGATTTTATCTAGCTCCCTGCTTAATACAGTCGGAATTTTTCCTTTTACAAATATATTGATATCATCAACCCACTTCCACACTCGCTTATCATTATTATTAGCATACCGCCCCAATATAAGTTCTTTAAAGTAGCCGTGCTGACCTTCAAAGTACTCGTACTGGTATTTATCTGCGCTATGAACAGGCGTCAAGTAAAAGGCAAACAGAATCAACGTTAACAAGCGGTGGAAATTATATCGTTGATTTTTATATTGGAGCAGACCATCGTCGGTTTTTCTGTTACTTGTAATCATTTTTTTCATGGGGATATCTGCGTATTATTGTTATAACATAATCAATTAAAGCAGGACAAAATGGGTTTTCCACAGCCCTGCGGGGATTTTCAGACAACCATACTGCCAGTACAGTTAAAGAATGTCTGGCAGCAGTTTGACCTCGTCAGTTCAAACATCACACAATATAGGCGCCGCTAGTCATAAGGGCCCAACCTTTTTGCCGGATTCGTGCCATACCTTCTATTGTCAAGATCTGGATTCGAATAATACTGGCGATTGGCCCCATTTGGATCACTGGGGATGATATTCCGTATAGGATAACCGCTTCTCATTGCCGATAGGGCTGCGGGAAACGACCCTGCTCTACTACCGCCACTCACTAATTCAACTTCACGCATCCACAATTCATTCATAACAATTACCCCATGTAATTAATCATTTTTAGCTTCCTACTAGACGATTTCCTAGCAGAACTATAGACTACTCCCTATATATCAAATATCAATAATTTATCATTTTTAATATTACTGACTGATAAATTAGCATTATCAACAAGCGCACTGGGGTACTAATGGCACAAGGACCGTTCCGTCAACAAGCTGTGGATAAGCACCATGTACGGCTTTATGGGCCGATTTTATTACGCCAACCCATTTTCTACCTTGTCGCTTTCTTTTACTTATTTTTGTTTTCAATTTTATCAATTGAACTGTTGGTTTTTGGTGAGTTTGCCCGTAAAGAAATGGTGTCTGGCTATCTAGTGCCGCAAATGGGCCTACTGAAAGTCAAGTCTTCTCGAGCGGGTTTTGTGAATCAATTACCTGTTGCACAAGGTGATGTATTGTTCCTAGACGAAGCCCCCATCCATTTAGATATTGCCGGAGAATCCATTGTTAACGAACATATAAAACAGCTTAAGGTCACTCGTATTATGGTAGCCCACAGGCCAGAAACGATCGCTACAGCGGACCGAGTGATTGAGATTGGTATTGTGGAATTTAGCGTGGCGGTTCAAGCAAATGGAGCCCGTAGGCCGACAAGCCTGCCATAGACCTAACACCCACCACATCACTAACTACTTAGGGCGCTTAGCAGGGATACGCAAACTCTTGAGAGAACGTTTGATGGTTTTTAGGTGCGCCTTGGCTTCTTCGCCCAGCTGCATAGTCACGCCTACGGCGAGCACGTCGATCACTACCATTTGGGTGATGCGTGACGACATAAGAGTATTGAGCTCTTTGTCTTCATCTAGATCGATGTATAACGGGATCTGAACCTGTTGCGCCAAGGGGGTATTACTGGGGCACAATGCAATCACGGTAGCGCCGGCATCCATAGCCAATTGTGTGGTGTGTAACAAGTCTTTGGTGCGGCCCGTTTGCGAGATCGCAATCACCACATCGCCAGGCTGTAGCGTGACGGCTGCCATGGTTTGTAAATGGGGGTCTGAATAGGCCGCCGCCGACATATTAAGGCGGAAAAATTTATGCTGGGCATCACTACAAATGGGCGCCGAGGCACCAAAGCCATAACAATCTACGCGTTTGGTTTGTGCTAAGGCGACAATCGCTTTCTCTAGATTGGCGGCATCTAAATCGGACTTCACGCGCATGAGGTTACCCATGGTGGAGTCGAATATTTTTTCTTTAAACTCTTCTACCGAATCACGGCTGTCTAAACGAAACTGTTCGTAGGAGGTATTGGATGCTACAAACTGGGCCAGGGTTAGCTTAAAGCCTTGGAATCCATCAAACCCGATAGCACGACAAAATCGCACCACCGTAGGCTCACTCACACCCGCAGCGGCAGCTAAATCGACAATGCGCATTTGCACTACCTTAGCCCTGTGTTCCAATACGTAATCAGCCACCTTGCGTTCAGACTTGCGCAACTGCTCATGGGTTTGTTGTATGGCTTTGAACAGATTTTGATTAATTTTGGGCATTCACTTCGCAGCAGCAATGGGGTAGTTGTTTTTATTCTACCCCATCCGCTTAACCACTAGCTACTAGTGCCTTAACTGTGACCCATTAACGGTTAAAATTGCAACGATACATCCTTATGATTCGACAGACATGCCGACACCGTAGTGGCTAGGTCATGGGTCATACGTTCCTGCAAGCGCAAACCAATAGAGCTACTAATCGCTGCATCATAAGTGGCCAGCGCAGGCGCCAACTCTAGTGCAGCGGTTTGTCGCCACCGGATTTCGTCATTGAGCAGTGCCATTGCCTGCACATGGTAGGCCTTGGCTTTTTCTGGGTTGTACTTACTACCCTTAAGCGCTCGTCGTGCCTTAGACAATTTAGATTTAACGGCACTCACACCGTCAAAATAGCCCAGCTGCCTTTCTTGCAGTTTAATGGCAGCCATTACAGTTTTAGCATCCATGGTGTCTATGGCGCCCCCTAACTCGGCCAATGTACCCTCCATTGCAGCAAGCTCTGGTGCTTGTTGTATCCATAAACGTAACTGCACAATACCGTCGTAGGCTTCATCAACATTACGCCGATACTGATTGCGAGATTGTTTTTCAGCTTTGTTCAAGGTCTCGAAAATAGGCCGCTGGCTAGACCACTGCGATGGAATACTCGCCGTTAAACGCTGGCTTAATGCTGCCAAATCAACAATACGTTGCTTCAATTGGGCACGACGATCATCATTGAGGGCAATATCATCTAAACGCCTAAGCTGTAATGCTGCATCTTCGCTCAAACGGGTATTGCGCCGTACATGGGCTTGAAGCTCTCTGACTTGTGTGTGTAGTGGCGCATAACTGACTTCAAAATCAGTCAACTGAGCCTTAGCCTGATGGATGCCATTCACCTTCTCAAACGTTTGCCGCGCTTTGCTGAGGCTGTCTTGCAATAAGTCGGCACTGGCGCTGGATAAATAGCTCATATCCACAGATGCGATGGTATCAATAGCCGCCATTAAGCTGGCTTCTTGAGTGCCATACAAAGTTAACACTTGCTCTTCTAAGCACGGCTGAATACGTGGATTCATAGGTGGTGGAGCTGAAACCGACGTCAGGTATGTGCGGTTGGGTAGGTAATTAACCAAACTGGGGAAGAAACCCGTAATCACTAAAGCGAGAATCTGCAAACCAATAAACGGCACTACACCTTTATAGATTGAAAGGGTTTTCACTGCCTTATCGGCCACCCCTCGCAAGTAGAAGAGCGCGAACCCAAAGGGCGGTGTGAGGAATGAGGTTTGTATATTCAATCCAATCATGACCCCCAACCATACTGCAGTGATGTTAGCACTAGGGTCGGCCATCAAAATCGGCGCCACAATAGGCACCACCACCACGGCAATTTCAATAAAGTCTAAGAAAAATCCCAATACAAAGATCACCAGCATAACCACAAAGAACTGCATCCAGAAACCACCAGGCAAGCTGGTGAGCATGTCTTTCACCAATTCTTCTCCACCAAAAGCGCGAAACGCAGAGGTCAGCATGGCCGCACCAATGAGAATAATAAACACCATAGAGGTGGTCTTGGCGGTTTCACCCATCACTTCATGCAAAGTGGTGCCGTTTTTAAATACGCGCCAGCCGCTCCAACTGACCGCGACCAGTAATGCAGCCACGGCGATCACCCCTAGGGCAACACCTAGGCGGTCTTCATCGCTGCGCATATTTTTAATATTGAGGTCAAAATTGGCTACAATGAAGCCTAAGATAATGATGGCTACAATGGCAATAAAAGCCGGCCAATACCGCCTTTCATCACGGTGATGTAAGCGATAGCCCGCCATCAACATGGCCCCCACAGCCCCCACAGCGCCAGCTTGGTTAACCGTGGCAACGCCCATGAGTATAGACCCTAAGACCACAAAAATAAGCGTTAGAGGTGGCAATAGACTCATTAGCACTTTGGCTAAAAACTGGCGATCGTAGGCGCCGGAATAACCAATAGGTGGCGCACTTTTTGGCGTTACAAGGGCAGTAATTAAAATATATAACACATATAAAGCCACTAACAATATGCCGGGAATAAAAGCACCCATAAACATATCACCCGCGCTGGCCGAAGTGATGTCCAATACCGAAGGCATTGAAAATTCACCCGTAATTTCGCGATAGGCAGCCTTACGCATGGCACTGGCTTGATCGGCAGCGCTACTTAGCTGGTCTGCTAAGATGATTAACACAATGGAGGGCGGGATGATTTGACCTAAGGTACCGGATGCACAAATGGTGCCGGTGGCCAAGGAATGGGAGTATTTATTACGCAACATGGCGGGAAGGGAGATCATACCCATGGCAATAACTGTGGCGCCCACTATGCCGGTTGTGGCCGCCAATAAGGCGCCCACCAATACCACAGAAATGCCCAAACCACCCGGTACGGAGCCAAAAAGCTGGGCCATAGTCACTAGCAAGTCTTCTGCTACTTTGGAACGTTGCAACATAATGCCCATAAAAATGAACAATGGAATGGCAATTAGCGTGTCGCGCTCCACGTTCCAGTACAGGCTTCTAAAGTTGGTGACACCAGCACTGAGCCATTGCACAGGGCCGCCCTCATGGAAATAAGCATCTGGGTTATCGGCAAACACCCAACCGGCTAAGGCGGCTAAACCAATGGCGATTATGGACGATCCAGGCAAAGAAAATGCCACCGGAAAACCGGACAAAAGCGCTATGATCATGAGCAGGACTAAAATCCCTAAAAACAAAAGTTCCATAACGCAGTGTCCTAATCGCTAGTCGCTGTTTCGCCACGTAACACACCAAAGTGCTTGAGCAAATAACTTGAAAATTGAATAATCATAGAAAAAGCAAAGATGGCTAAGAAGCCCACCATAATGTACTTCACATACATGCCATAGCCACTTTGAGACACTTCTACACTGAGCAGCGGGCTATTAATACTGCTGGTTTTATCCCACATACCTAGCGTGAGAATGGTAAAACAAAGGGGTAATCCGAGTAAACTTACGCCCAATACGTTCACCCAAGACTGCGTGCGCGGCTTAAAATGGGTGTAGGCCACATCCACTCGAATATGTCCTTCAATGAGTAAGGTGTGGGCCGACGCAAACAAGAACAAAGCCGCGTACCAAAAACGCACTAGGTCGCCCATAAACGCCTGTTCGTAGGAAAACACAAACCGGGTAATTACAATTAAAAATTCAGCTACGACCACCATCAATGTGAGCCAAATAAAACCTAACCCGCGACTACGCAGGGCGATAAAACAAGCCAGCAGCATCAGGGGTAAGTGAACATAGGTGCCACGAAACTGCGGCTTACCCAATTCAGTGGTAAGTTCGCTCCCTACTATGGGAGATAGTAGCGATTCAATACGCAAGAAGGACACCACCATATCAGCCATGCCAACCAATAACACCATCCAAAAGGCCGCTTTTATGCTGATGGCAGCCCAATCGGAGACTCGCTCAGCAAGCATTTGATAGCTTTGTCCCCGTAACCCAAACACATGTATTGCCGCCAATAAAGGCGCAACGACATAACTCAATACCTGCAGCCAACCCAAACCTGTGGATGATTTTCCCGCAAGGGTGTTCACTGCTCCTGGCCATAACGCCCAGAAGTTTAAAAAATTATTCAGCACAAAAATAACCGTGGCGTAGACCACAGTAAAAGCAAGACTGCGCAGCAGTAGGTCCTTCTTTAGAAAAACGCTAGAAGATTGTTGCATGCTTAAAACCAAGACATAAGTACATAAACAGAAAAACCCACCCACAACAAAGTTGTGGGTGGGTGTAGGACGAGCGACAAAAATTAACCGCCTAAGGCGCGGTTACGTTGTTGCATATAGGCTTGGTCAGAAATTTCTGCCCAGGCGCCGATATCGGCACGTGCAGTAGCAAAGCTCTTATGAATACGCGAAGCCAAGTCACTATGGGCTTGTACTTCGGCAAACACTTCTTCAGAAGCTTCAGCAAAGCTATCGTAAATGTCATCATTGAACTGGCGCAACTTAACACCTTGGTCATTGACTAAACGCTTCAGTGCCGCACCGTTTTTGGCATTGTACTCGGCCATCATAACGTCGTTTTCCATGGACGAAGCCGCTTCGATCATCACTTGATCTGACTTACTTAAGCCGTCCCACCAAGTTTTGTTCATGCCACAAGCCAACATAGCACCAGGCTCATGCATACCTGGGTAATAGTAGTACTTGGCCGCTTCGTAGAACTTCATTAGCTCATCATTCCATGGTCCCACCCACTCAGTGGCATCAATGGCTCCAGAAATAAGGTTTTCATAAATCTGGCCGCCGGGTAATGATACAGGCGAACCGCCTAGCTTAGCCAATACGTCACCGCCAAGGCCTGGCATACGCATTTTTAAACCTTTAAGGTCATCTACGCTGTTGATTTCCTTACGGAACCAACCACCCATTTGCACACCGGTGTTACCACACATAAGGCCTTTTAAGCCGTAATCTGCGCCTAGCTCATCCCACAGTTCTTGGCCACCACCAAAACGGATCCAAGCGTTCATTTCGGTATAGGTTAAACCAAAGGGTACGGCGGTAAAGTAAGCCCAACCTGGGTGCTTACCTTTCCAGTAGTATTCAGCAGAATGGTACATTTGGGCATTACCAGAGGCGACTTCGTCAAATGAGTCAAAGGCCTTAACACGCTCGTTGGCTGCGTAGTAACTCACTTGTATGCGGCCGTCACTCATATCAATTAAACGCTGAGCAAAACGCTGGGCGCCTGTACCTAAACCCGGGAAATCTCGACCCCAAGTCGACACCATGGCAATTTCTACGCGTTCCTTAGCAATGGCAGGTGCGGCAATGGTAGACGCAGCGGCTGCGCCACCTAAACCCACCAAACCTTTCTTTAATATTTCTCTTCTTTCCATTTCCTTGTACTCCCGTATTGTTTTTATTGAGTTTAACCATGTCAAACTAGTGCAGGACTAACGGTGTTATTTGCCTCAGCTGTGGTTACAATAGACTCATTGCAGCCAACCATTTGCCATAGCTCAAACAAAACTACTCCCTTAGTAGTACGCTGGCAACAAGACAAATGCAAAATGGTCAGATCAGTTTAGCATTTCAACAACAAATGATTTTCCATCAATTGCTGAGCCACACTTGATGCCAACTATACGGACACACAAATGGATGTTTCTCGCCTCTTAGATGAACTCAACGGCTCACAACGTGAAGCCGTGGCAGCACCACAGGAAAACTTGCTAATTTTAGCCGGTGCCGGTAGTGGTAAAACCCGGGTGTTAGTGCACCGCATTGCCTGGCTCATTGAAGCCGAGAATATATCGCCTTGGTCGATCATGGCCGTGACTTTTACCAACAAGGCGGCACGGGAAATGCGTAGCCGTATTGAAAGCCTTATGGGGTTAGATACACAACAATTGTGGGTAGGCACCTTTCACAGTTTGGCCCACCGGTTATTGCGTCGCCATTGGCAAGAAGCCGGCCTACAAAAAGAATTTCAAATACTCGACAGTGACGACCAACTGAGCATTCTTAAACGCCTGTGCAAACAAATGCAGCTAGAAGAAAGCCGCTGGCCGGTGCGTCAATTTCAACATTTTATTAACGGCTGTAAAGACGAAGGTAAACGTCCACAACACATTGAAACTTATGGTAATTTTCAACTAGATACTCAAGTAAAAGTATACGCTGCCTACCACCAAGCTTGTGAACGCGCAGGCCTGGTCGACTTTGGCGAACTCTTGTTACGCAGCCATGAACTATGGCTTAACAATTCGGCTTTACTAGCCCATTATCAAGGCCGCTTTAAACACTTGCTGGTAGACGAATTCCAAGACACCAACACCATACAATACGCATGGTTACGGGTTTTATCAGGCAGTGCCGCCAAAGTCATGGCCGTGGGTGACGATGACCAATCCATTTACGGTTGGCGGGGTGCAAAAATAGAAAACATTCAACACTTTGAACGCGATTTTGGTAATGCTATTACCGTAAAGCTAGAGCAAAACTACCGTTCCACAGGCACCATACTTAAAGCCGCAAACGGCCTTATTGCTAACAACAGTGGCCGCTTAGGTAAGAACTTATGGACCGATGGCAACGATGGCGAGGCTATTTCTCTGTATGCAGCGTTTAACGAAATGGATGAAGCCCGGTTTATTGTTGACCAAATTGACCAATGGCAAAAAGACGGCGGTTTACGGGCGGAATGTGCCATTCTTTACCGCTCTAACGCACAGTCGCGGGTATTGGAAGAAGCCCTGATTCGCGCCAACATGCCGTACCGCATTTACGGTGGCCAACGCTTCTATGACCGTTTGGAAATTCGTAATGCGTTAGCTTATCTGCGCCTTATCAAAAACCGTAACGATGACGCCGCTATGGAGCGGGTTTTCAACGTCCCTACACGTGGTGTGGGTGCCGCTACGGTGGATAAAATCCGCCTTCATGCCCGGGCAGAAGGCTGCTCTATGTGGGACAGCGCTCAACAAATCGTAGACCACAACACGCTGCCCACCCGCGCCCACAATGCGGTGCAAAGTTTTGTCGGCCTTATCGATCGGCTCGACGAAGAAAGCACGGAGGCCTTATTACACGACATGGTGGATCACGTTATCAAGCAGTCGGGGTTGATCCAACATCACCTTAAAGAAAAGGGTGAAAAAGCCCAAACTCGCATTGATAACCTCAATGAGTTAGTGAGCGCCGCTAAAGGATTTGCCAGCACTTGGAACCCAGCACAAGAGTCTGATGACCCTGACGCTGAACTAGACCCAGTAGCCACCACACCGCTAGCAGCCATGTTAGACCAAGCCGCACTGGATGCTGGCGAACAACAAGCCGATGAGTCAGAAGACAGCGTGCAACTAATGACATTGCACTCGGCCAAAGGCCTTGAGTTTCCAGTGGTATTTTTAGGCGGTGTAGAAGAAGGCCTATTCCCCCACAAAATGTCGTTAGAGGAAGGCGATCGCTTAGAAGAAGAGCGCCGCCTGTGTTACGTGGGCATTACCCGTGCCATGCAGCGTTTATTTATTACCTACGCCGAAAGCCGACGTTTACACGGCCAGGATACCTTTAATCGTCCGTCACGCTTTATTGGGGAAGTGCCAGAGGGCCTGATGAACGAGGTACGCCTTAAATCCACCATCAGTCGCCCGGTTACTGCAAGGCCTACACCCAAACGGCAATACGACCGTTGGGGACGTCACCAAGAGCTCGAAACACCGGTCATCGCGCTGGGCCAAAACGTCAGGCACCCGTTGTTTGGCATGGGTGTGGTGGTAAATGCCGAAGGCCAAGGCCCACAAGCCCGAGTACAAGTGAATTTTGAAAACGAAGGCAGCAAGTGGTTAGTGCTGGCCTATGCCAAGTTAGAGATCCTCTAGTCATGACTGCCATAAATAGCCCCGCTTTTGATACCACATACACCCAGTTGCCAGAGCACTTTTATAGCTTTGCCGAACCCACACCGGTACCACAGGCCAAGCCATTTGCACTTAACTTTGAACTAGCCAACAAGTTGGGCATCGATACGGCATGGTTAACCTCCGAAGCAGCCGCCCAAGCCTTAGCTGGCAATGCCATTTTAGACGGTTCCAAACCTCTAGCTCAAGCCTATGCTGGCCACCAATTTGGCTCCTACAATCCACGACTGGGTGATGGTCGCGCCCATCTATTGGGCGAAATTTTGGCGCCTAATGGCGAGCGTTTCGACTTACAGCTTAAAGGCTCGGGCCCCACGCCCTATTCGCGCCGTGGTGATGGCCGCTCCCCTTTAGGTCCCGTACTTCGAGAGTACCTCATAAGTGAAGCCATGGCGGCCCTCAAGGTGCCCACCACCCGTAGCCTTGCCGCTGTTGCCACTGGCCAAAAAGTATTGCGCAAAGGCGCAGAACCTGGCGCAGTGCTAACCCGTATTGCCCCCAGCCACATCCGTATAGGCACTTTTGAATATTTTGCTATGCAAGGTGACCAAGCGGCAGTTAAACAACTCGCTAACTATTGTTTACAGCGTCACTTCCCCGACTTAACGCACACTGAACAGCCTTACTTAGCCTTGCTCAATGAAGTCATTAAACGCCAAGCAAAACTGATTGCACAGTGGCAAGGGTTTGGTTTTATTCATGGCGTGATGAACACCGACAACATGCTTATTTGTGGGGCGACGGTAGATTACGGCCCCTGTGCCTTTATGGATCAATTCGATCCAGATAAAGTATTTAGCGCCATCGACCGCCAAGGCCGTTATCGCTACAACCAACAGCCAGGCATTGGCCAATGGAACCTTGTGCGTCTGGCGCAGACTTTATTACCATTGCTACACCCTAACGGTGAACAAGCCTTAGCGTGCGCCCAACAGGCGCTCGACGCATACGTTGAACATTATGGTAGCGCGTATCAGCAGGTGATGAGTAACAAGCTAGGGCTGAGTGCCCCGCAAGCCGAAGACCAAGCCGTAACCGAACAGTTATTGACCATCATGGCCGAGCATGAATTAGATTTCACCCAGTGTTTCAGGTACCTAGTTGACCAAGTCGCTACCGACCCAGAACATCAAACCATAGCTGACGTTTTTGCTGCACCAGATGAGCTAGTGTTGTGGCAGCAGCAATGGCAACAACGCTTAGCCGGTGATGCCCAAGAGCCTGAACAACGTTATCAACAAATGAATAGCGCCAACCCAGCATTTATCGCCCGCAACCACCAAGTTGAAGTGGCCATAAGAGCGGCCGAAGACCAACAAAACTTTGCTCCTTTTGAGGCCCTACTTAAAGTGGTTCAATCGCCTTGGGCATATCAGCCGCTGCTCAGGTCGTATGCGTTAGCACCCACGGCAAAACAAACCGTAAAAAATACATTTTGCGGCACTTAATGCAATTAAAGAGGCTCTCCTGTGAATTCACTCCACTTACTTCTACCCCCTTTGCTACTTGTGGGGCTTACCCTAGCGGTTAGGGTCATGCTTGGCCAAGTGCTGTCGGCTATTGTAGTTTAAACCTCGAACATAAAGGTTACCGGCCCGTCGTTGGTTAAGCTCACCTGCATGTCGGCGCCAAACTGCCCGGTGGCGACTGTGATTTTGGCCTTTGCTTGGGTCACAAAGTAATCGTAGAGCTGTTCGCCAAGGGCAGGGGGCGCCGCGCTAGAAAACCCAGGCCGCAAGCCTTTTTTGGTGTCTGCGGCGAGGGTGAATTGACTGACGATGAGTATACTGCCACCCACCTGTTGAACATTGTTATTCATCTTGCCATCTTCATCACCAAAAAAGCGATAATGTAGCACCTTGTGTAATAACTGATCGGCTTTAGCTTGATCATCGCCCTTATCAACACCTAACAGCAGCATGATGCCGTGTTCAATTTGGCCAATACACTGGCCATCGACCTCTACACAGGCGTGCGTGACTCGTTGTAATAATGCTTTCATAAAATAATATTTCGTTAGGCGTATTTAAGGGCAAATTCGCGGGTGGCTTTGATTAAATTATCAACAATTCCCGGCTCCTGCTGTGCGTGGCCTGCGTCTCGAACGATGTGCAATTGGCATTCTTGCCATAGCTCATGCACTTCAAAAGCCTGTACAGCAGGGCAAATCATGTCATAACGACCGTGCACAATAATACCCGGTATATGGCTGATTTTATGCATGTTGGCTAACAGCTGGTTCGGCTCAAAGAAACACTGATTAACAAAGTAGTGACACTCAATACGGGCCAGCGCTAAGGCAAAGTGAGCGTCGGCAAAGTTATCCACAAAAGCAGGGTTAGGACCTAATGTAGCAATACTCGCTTCCCATGAGGACCATGCTTTTGCTGCAGCAAAACGCTTTAATTCATCCTCACCACACAACAACTCATAATAACGATTAACCATTTGCCCAGCGGTTTCTGCGTCTGTACCTAATAAAGGTTTTTGAAATACTTGCCAATAATCTGCAAACATACGGCTTGCGCCACCTGCCTCATAGATCCAGTCTACGTCTTTTTGGCGACCTAAAAAAATACCCCTCAATATAAGACCCATGATCTGTTGTGGGTGTGCTTGGGCATAAGCTAGCGCCAAGGTAGAGCCCCATGAACCACCAAACAATATCCATTTTGAGATTTGTAGCTCTTGGCGCAATGTTTCAAAGTCACCAATCAAGTGCTCGGTGGTGTTGGCTTCTAGGCTCGCATGGGGCAAGGATCGCCCGGCACCGCGTTGATCCATCAAAATAATGTGGTAATCAGTCGGGTCAAAGAAGCGCCGCGACGATGGCCCACAGCCACCGCCAGGCCCACCATGAACCACTACCACGGGAATGCCTTGTGGATTACCGCATAGCTCTACATACAAGCTGTGGCCATGATCTACCGATAGATAAAATTCACGGTAGGGTTTGAGTTCTGGATAAAGTTGTTGCATGGTGTCGACTCAATAAAAAAATACGTTGATATAATGAGACTTTCGTCCCCGTCTCGTGCAAAGGTCTCATAATGATCCAATTCTCACCTTACTGGTGGCAAAATCAGCCCCAATATCGTAACACCGAAGCGCCACCAACCAAAGCCGATTGTGTGGTGGTAGGTGCCGGTTTTACCGGCCTAAGTGCTGCACTGACACTAGCCAAAGCTGGCCGTCAGGTGCTTGTGCTGGATAGTGAAGCTATTGGTTTTGGAGCCAGCACTCGAAATGGTGGTATGTTGGGCTCGGGTCATAAAGTGTCTGTGGCTGATGCCAAAAAAAACTATGGCCCGGACATTGCCGCTCAGTTGCACAAGGAAGCCAATGCTTCGTTAGCCTATACTAAAAGCCTTATTGTAGATCACAACCTCGACTGTGACTTACAAGCTTGTGGTCGCCTACGAACGGCATGGACACCACAAGATTTTAACGCCATGAGCGACGCTAATGCGGGCTTACAAACCATTGAGCCTTTTGCGGCACGTATGGTCCAAGCCCACGAAATGACCCAGCACATCGATACCAACCTCTATTTTGGTGGCTTAATGTACCAAAGCCATGCCTCAGTACAGCCCAGAAAATTACACTACGGCCTATTACAACTGGCGCTACAAGCTGGAGTGCAGATATTTGGTGACCAAAAAGTACAATTTGTTACACCTACCAAATCTGGGTTTTGTATTAGCATCAAGGGCCAAGACATCCACTGCCAGCATGTTCTTATGGCCACCAATGGCTATACACAAGCTAAGGTTTCTAAATTCCTAGCTCAGCGGGTGATGCCAGTGCCTAGCTTCATCATCGTCACCGAAGAACTTGGCGCGGCCGTGGTACAGGCTTTATTACCCGGCGGCCATTGTATGGTAGAGACCCGCCAGCGCTTTTGTTACTACCGTGCCACACCTTGTGGCAAGCGCATCATGTTGGGTTCCCGCGCAGCATTACACGCCATCACCCCTGAGCAGGCGCTACCCACTCTTAAGGCTAAATTGGCAGAAATATTTCCTAGTTTAAAAGACACGCCCATCAGCCATTGCTGGACCGGATTGACTGGCTTTAGCTTTAGCAAATTACCCAGCATTGGTTGCCACAATGGCATCTACCACGCCATGGGGTATTGTGGCAATGGCGTCGCAATGGCGCCCTATTTAGGCCACAAGGCGGCTCTCAAAATGCTCAAGCCACAGCAGCAACACTCGGTATTTGAGCAAACCCCATTACAACGCCGTTTTTATCACCACGGCAGCCCATGGTATATGCCTGTGGCCAGCGCTTGGTACCGCTTTATGGATTGGCGGGATAACCGGCAACGCAACAAGGCGCTTAGGCAGCTAGATCGTTAGCCGGTAAAGGCCCAATCAGGGCGACATCAAATAAAGCTTAGCCGCACCCAGCACATTGGTGCTTGAGTAAACGTATTATTCTTTACCATATAAGCCTACAATGTGGCTAATGAGAGGTGCTGCTTGGCGAACAAGCAGTTAAATGGGAAGCGTGGACGAGATTACGGCAAACCGGTCTTGAACCAACACTGCCCCCGCAACGGTGGATCGTTAGACGATTCAGTCCGATACCAGCCCCTCAAAATGTAATTTAAAACTAAATCGTGCGGTGGGTACGATGGGTATCAATATGCTTAAACCAAACTTCCCTTTTAGCGCCGTTGTTGGCCAAGCCCCTGTTAAGCTTGCATTAACCTTGCTAGCGATAGACCCCGCCATTGGTGGCGTACTTGTGAGCGGCCCTCGTGGCAGTGCCAAATCCACCCTTGCCCGTAGTCTGGCAGGCCTCAATATTGCCAATTTAAGCCAATTAGTCACACTGCCCCTAGGTGCCAGTGAAGAAATGGTCACCGGCACCATAGACTTACAAAAAGTGTTGGGCGAACAACAAGTTAAGTTTGCGCCGGGGCTATTAAGTAAAGCCCATAAGGGCCTGTTATACGTTGATGAAGTCAACCTATTACCCGATGCGTTAGTCGACTTATTACTCGACGTGGCCGCCAGTGGCGTTAATCATATCGAACGTGACGGCATCAGCCACCAACATGCGGCCGAATTCACCTTTATGGGCACCATGAACCCAGACGAAGGAGATTTACGCCCGCAGCTATTAGATCGTTTTGGTTTTGGAGTGGCTTTAGAAAACACCTACAGCGCCCAAGAACGGGTAGAAATTGTACGCCGCAGGCAACATTTTGATGCCAACCCAGAGGCATTTTTGGCCGATTACGCTGAGTTACAACAGGGCTTGCGCACCAGCATTGAACACGCCCAACAACAGCTCACTCATGTGGCCGCAAGCGACGCCATGCGCCTCGAAATAGCCGAGCGCTGTGTCGCAGCTCAGGTTGATGGAGTGCGGGGCGACTTAGTGTGGTTGCGCGCCGCTCAAGCCCACGCGGCGTATCAGCAAACCAACGAAGTCACGCTAGTCAATATTGATGCGGTTGAAGAGTTGGTATTGATGCACCGCCGTAACAACCACGACAACCACAGCCCTGATCAAAATCCACCTCTGAGTCCGCCGCCGTTTGAGCGCCCAAAGGACAGCAAACCTAAAGCTCTAGACCAGCAGCCACAACAAGACTGGGGGCAAATGGCCCCCACCAAACAAAACACAGGTCAGTTGCGTGACATAGCTGAGGGCACCACCAACACCAATAACACAACCAGCTTTTTAACCAATGCCAGCAAAGGCCGACAAGGTCAGGGCCAAGGCCGAGCCACCAAACAGTGGTCACAACGCATCAATTGGTTTTCTAGTTTAATTGCCGGCCGTAATAAAACCGCTCGGTTGGACCTACGGTACCGCCGCCAGCGTGGTGGCGACCCGGTAATGCACTTAGTACTACTCGACACCTCCGCATCTACCTTACATGGTGATGGCCAAAGCCAAGCCAAGGGTTTAGTGGCAGGTATCGCCAAACACGCCTACCTAGCACGCCAACAGTTGGTGTTGTTGGGTTTTGGTAACGACAAAGTGTCTGAACTATACAGCCAAGGCCGTGCGCCTAAAGCCATGGCACCACTACTTAACAACATTGGTGCAGGCGGTGGCACACCGTTAAAACAAGCCATTCAACAGGCCAGTGGCTTTGCCACACGGTTGCTTAGGCGAACCCCATCCACCCGTATCATTAATACTATTATTACCGATGGCCGCGTGCAGCAGGATTTGTCTGGCCTTCAGTTACAGGGCGAATCTATATTAGTAGACACGGAACAAGGCCAAGTTAAACGTGGTCGCGGCCAACAGATTGCGCAAACACTAAAAGCACAGTATTTAACCCTTTCCCAAGCGAGGTTTGTTTAATGAGCAAAACCCATGAAGAACGTATGACCGCCAAAAAGGCCGTCATTGATGCCCGCATTGCTAAAGCCACAGAAGAGCGCGGCGTCACTATTTTATTGCGTGGTAACGGTAAAGGTAAAAGTAGTTCAGCCTTTGGCACCATGATGCGCACCTTAGGCCATGGCAAAAAAGCCGCCGTAGTGCAGTTTGTAAAAGGCCGTATTGAAACCGGCGAATACAAGTTTTTTAAAGACTATCCTGGTCTAGACTGGCACGTAATGGGTCACGGTTTCACTTGGGAAACCAAAGACAAAGCCAACGACATTGCCGCCGCCGAACAAGCATGGGGCATCACCCAAAGCCTATTGCAAGACCCGAGTATCGACATGTTGGTGCTGGATGAAATGGCCTATGTGTTCAAGTACAACTATTTACCACTTGAGCCTGTATTAGAGGCCTTAGCTAACCGCCCCCACCACCAAACGGTGATTATTACTGGCCGAGTCATGCCAGAAGCGCTAGCTGAGTACGCCGACACCATAAGTACTGTAAAAGACGATGGCCATGCCTTCCGCAAAGGTGTAAAAGCTCAAGCCGGAATTGAATTTTAATGACGATTCCAACACCCGCCGTAGCCCACTGCCCCGCGTTATTTCTAGCGGCGCCTGCGTCTGGCCAAGGTAAAACCACCATCACCGCCGCCCTCGCTCGGTATCACCGTGATCTTGGGCGTAAGGTACGGGTGTTTAAAATGGGCCCCGATTATCTAGACCCACAAATCCTACAACAAGCCTCTGGCCAGCCCGTCACGCAACTCGATTTATGGATGGCAGGCACAGAGTATTGTCGCCACCAGTTTTACCTTGCCGCTCAACAAGCCGACCTTATTCTAGTCGAAGGAGCCATGGGTTTATTCGATGGCGAACCATCCAGCGCAGATTTAGCAGTGACCTTTAATATTCCCGTAGCCTTAGTGATGGACGTTAAAGGCATGGCCCAAACCGCTGCCGCTGTAGCCTTAGGTTTAGCGAACTTTCGCGATGATGTTGAATTTTACGGCCTAGTGGCCAACAATTGTGGCACCGAACGTCATGCCCAACTCATTAAAGACGCCCTAGATGGCCGCATGCCATTGTTGGCTAATTTGGCTCGCGACCCAGAAGTATCGCTACCCGAGCGCCACTTAGGCTTAGTGCAAGCCGAAGAAGTACGTGATGAATTAGAAGTGCGCTTTAATTTGGGTAAAGCATGGTTAGGCGAACAAGCTATTTGTGACTTGCCGCCGCCTGTAGCTTTTGCCAGCCAAGACATTGCCCCCCCTAAAAGGCTGTTAGCGGGCACCAAAATTGGCATTGCCAAAGATGCCGCCTTTAGCTTTATCTATAGCGCCAACACCCGTTTATTAGAAGCCATGGGCGCCGAGCTACATTACTTTTCTCCCATAACTGACGCTCACCTTCCAAAGGTAGATGCCTTATGGTTTGCCGGCGGTTACCCAGAGCTACATGCCGAAAAACTAGCCCGCAATAGCAGCATGTTAAAGGACGTTAGCAACTTTAATGCGGATAATAAGCCTATTTTGGCAGAATGTGGTGGTTTTTTATATTGCCTAGAAAGCCTCACCGACTTAGATGAGACCACCCACACCATGTGCGGCATTTTGGCAGGCCAAGGCGCAATGCGCGGCAAGCGCGGCTGCCAAGGCATGCAGGCTGCCATGCTGCCAGAAGGCGAAGTGCGCGCCCATGCGCATCACCGCTCCCGCAGCCAAAACACCCCAGCGCCTGTTGCCCACGGCAAACGCCAGCGACACCCAGCGCCCGGCGAAGCTATTTTTAGACAACAAGGCCTTACCGCCAGTTATTTGCACCTGTTCTTTCCATCTAACCCCGAAGCCGTCGCACAACTTTTCACTAACCCTGTGCAACCCCAAGGTTAACGCAAATTATGTGGCCCGAATCTAGCGAACAACAACAGCCACTGCGCACCGGTTTAACCACCGGCACCTGCGCGACGGCCTGCTGTTTAGCGGCGGGGCATTTGTTGTTAGGCGATGAGCAAAAAACCAGCGTTAGCGTGACCTTGCCCAAACCTACGGATGGCAGTAAACAGGTAGAACTAGACCTTACACAACTGGCGCTAACCAACGACCACACGGCCCGTGCCGCAACCATCAAAGACGCTGGCGACGATCCAGACGCCACCCACGGCGCGACCATTTGGGTGGAACTAAACCTTACACCAGCCTTCGGCATTGATTTTATTGCAGGCGAAGGCGTAGGTACAGTCACCCGTTCTGGTTTGCTATTAGAAGTAGGCCAAGCTGCCATTAACCCTGTGCCGAGGGCTATGATGACCTCGCACCTTAACCGTTTGGCTGCATTTTATGACTATGCAGGTGGTTTTGAAGTTAAGGTAGGTGTAATCAACGGCGCTGAAATCGCCAAAAAAACCATGAATGGCCGCTTAGGCATATTGAACGGATTATCCATTTTAGGCACCACTGGCATTGTACGGCCTTATTCATGTAGTGCATGGATCGCCTCTATTCATCAAGGTTTGGATGTCGCCCTAGCCAACGACTTTGCCCATGTAGCTGCCGCCACAGGCAATGCCAGCGAAACCTTTATAGCCGAGCACTATTCGCTGGATGACATGCAGCTCATTGAAATGGGCGACTTTGCTGGTGCGGTATTAAAACACCTTAAAAAGTCCCCTGTTAAACGCTTAACTATTTGTGGCGGTTTTGGCAAAATCAGCAAGCTGGCAGATGGGCACCTAGACTTGCACAGTAGCCGGTCTTCTATAAATTTACCGAAATTAGCCCACATAGCCTCCCACTTAGGCGCTGATAGCGACCTAACATCGGCCATCGCAGACTGCAACACCAGCCTAGAGGCACTCGGCTTATGTCAGCAGCAGGGCATCGATTTAGCCCACGCTGTGTGCCAAAACGCCCTGATTTTTGCCCAACAAAGCGTACCCAGCTCAGTGCAACTCGAAGTCTTTGCGGTTAATAGGCAAGGCCAGCTACTGGGGAGTGCTCGCTAATGAAGCTACTCATCTTAGGCGGCACGGCAGACGCTCGGCACCTAGCCGAGGCCCTCCAGCAAAGACAACCGGCGTTAGAATTGGTCTACAGCGTGGCCGGTCTAGTGCGCCAACCGCAAGTGCCTGCCACAGTAGTGAGCGGCGGATTCAGCCAATTTGGAGGCTTGTCCAACTACTGTAAACAACAGAACATTGATGCCATAGTCAACGCCACCCACCCATTCAGCGTGACTATGGGCAACCATGCGGTAAACACTTGTAATGAATTAGGCTTAAGTTACTGGCGCTTTTTACGACCGCTATGGCAACAACAAACCGGCGATGATTGGCAACTATTTAGCCACACCACAAGCCTGTTAAAAGGCCTTGCCAACTTCCAGCGGGTGTTATTAACACTAGGCCAAGTCAACGCCGATGAACTGGCTTTGTTAAGCTCAACACAGCAAATTTGGTTACGTACTGCCGTGGCACCCAACTACGCTTTACCTATCAATGTAAGCTGGATTAAAGCCATTGGCCCATTTGATGAAGCCAGTGAACTAGCCTTACTGAGACAACACCAAATTCAAGCCATTGCTAGTAAAAATAGCGGTGGTGATTCTACGGTCGCCAAACTCAACGCCGCCCGCGCCGTGGGTATACCGGTATTCATGTTACAGCGTCCAGTGATTACTGGGCCTGTTGAAGACGATTTTGATGTCCTTATAGAGCACCTAAACACATGGGCTCAGACGGCATCTGCTATTAAAGGAAACCACCATGAGCAGTAATGACAACACCAAAAAGCCCGCTATCTTGTTTGTTGGCCACGGCTCTCGTGACAACGAGGCAGTCTCCGAATTTTACCAATTGGCAGAGCAGTTTTCTGCGCGCTTCCCCGACCGCATGGTAGAAACAGGCTTCTTAGAGTTTGTACGTCCCATTATAGGAGACGCTGTGCAAAAACTTGTGGATCAAGGCGCAACACATATTCACGCAGTCCCTGGCATGCTCATGATTGGCGCTCACGCCAAAAACGACATTCCTAGCGAACTCAACAACCAGCAACTAAAACACGGCATTAAAATCTCATACGGCTCAGAGCTAGGTGTGGATTCTAAAATGTTGCAAGCGGCGCAAGATCGTATCAAACAGGCCGAAGCGCAGTTTAAAGACTACGACCCAACCACCGACCGAAAAGACACCTTGCTGGTTGTCATTGGCCGTGGCGCAACTGACCCAGACGCCAACTCCAACATTAGTAAAATTACCCGTTTCCTTGAAGAAGGAATGGGCTTTGGCTGGGCGGCCACTGGTTTTTCTGGCGTTACCGCGCCCTTAGTACCTGAATGTTTGGAAAAGACCCATGGCCTTGGTTTTAAGCGAGTCATCGTCTTCCCTTATTTCCTCTTTACTGGCCGTTTAGTGAAACGTATTTATGCCGCTACCGATGAATACATCGCCGCCCACCCAGACGTTCAGGTGGTTAAAGCCCCTTACCTTAACGCCCACGAAAAAGTGATCGACACCTTTGTTGAGCGCCTAGGCCAGATTACCGGTGGCGACGCCAATATGAACTGTCAGCTGTGCCAATACCGAGTACAAATCATTGGTGTAGAGCACAAAGTTGGCCAACCGCAAGAAGGCCATCACCACCATGTGCAGGGTATTGGCACCGATGACGACCATGGTCATAGCCACGACCACGACCACGACCATGGACACTCTCACGGCCACCACCATCACCACGACCACTAAGTAAACGCGCTATGACTTTTGAATATCAGCCTAACCCACAGGCCATAGAACAAGACAGCTTTCGCCAAATACGAGAACTAACGGATTTGTCAGGCTTATGCGAAGACGCTCAACAAGTCGTGATGCGTGTAGTGCATAGCGTGGGCGACCCTTTGGTGGCCACACAAATGCGTGTGAGCGCTAACGCCTGCGCCCAAGGCCGGGCAGCCCTCGCCCAAGGTAACGCTATATTGTGCGACGTAGAAATGGTTAAACAAGGCATCACCAAGCGAATGATAGCCAATCCACCTTTGTGTTATTTAAACCATGAACGTACCGCCGACTTAGCCAAACAAAAAGGCGAAACGAGATCCATGGCGGCGTTAGAGTTATGGGGCCAGCAACTAGAAGGCAGCGTTGTAGTGATTGGTAACGCACCCACGGCACTATTTCGATTGTTAGAAATGATTAAAGCTGGCGGCGCGAAGCCAGCTCTTATTGTGGGCATTCCCGTAGGATTTGTGGGCGCGGCTGAATCCAAACAAGCGCTTTGGGACAGCCATGCAGAGCTTGGCATTGAATGTATTACTTTGTTTGGCCGCCAAGGCGGCAGTGCTGCGGCGTCCTCTGTAGTCAATGCATTGTTACGCTGCAACATTGGCGAGCGTTACTAATGCCCCAGATTACGGTGATTGGTTTAGGCATTTGCCAGCCCCCTTTACTCAGCCCGCAGGCCCTCAACGCCCTAAGAATTTGCGACTGTGTCATGGGTTCGCCTAGGCAACTAGAAAGCCTAACCCACGTTCAAACCAGCGTCTCAACAACACATTTGCACCTGCCTAAACTTAAACAGATCGCCAATGACATAAAGGGCTTTGAGCGGGTGGTGATTCTGGCCTCCGGTGATCCGTTATTATTTGGGATTGGTAAGTATCTTCATGACCAATTTATCGGCCATAAAGTCACCTGCATCAACGGAGTGTCTAGTGTACAGGGCGCTTGTGAGCTCACCGGTTTGTCACTACAAGACGTGCAATTAGTTAGCCTGCATGGCCGCCCACTAAGCAACCTAAACCGTTATTTACAGCCTAACCGCAATCTATTGATCCTCACTGATCAAAACAGTCTCCCTAAAGCCATTGCTCAGGCCTTAGTGGAGGCTAACTTAGGCCAGTCCAACCTACACGTGTGTGAACGCTTGGGTTATGACGACCAAAACCACCAGCAGTTCATGGCCAGCGAGTTAGCCACATCCACCCTTACCTTTGCCGACCTGCATGTGACTGTGGTTAACACGGAAGGCATGGGTAATGTGAAACCTAACTTTCCTGGCATACCCGATGCGCATTTTAAAACCGATGGCGAACCTGGCAAAGGCCTACTTACCAAACGCGAAGTTAGGCTCAATATTCTCTCCTTGGTTCAGGCCGCACCGCAAGAAGTAGTATGGGATATAGGCGCAGGTTGTGGTGGCGTAGCCATCGAACTCGCCCTTTGGAATCCACTGGGTAGCGTTTACGGTATTGAGCACCACGACCAGCGCGTGGCCTGTTTAAATGCCAACAAAGAAACCTTTGGTGTGAGTACTAACTTACACACAGTCCAAGGCAGGGCGCCTGAGGCCTTGGCCAGCCTTGATGATCCAGATAAAGTATTTATTGGTGGCAGCGGCGGCGATCTCAGTGCCATATTGCAACTTGTTTGGCAACGCCTTAAACCCGGCGGACGCCTTGTAGCTAGCGCGGTCACAGAATCGACCAAAACCACACTGCGGGAATTTTCTCAGCACATTGCCCAAGATCCAGCGGACTATCTACAAGTGGCTGTAAGCCGCCACGACACCATCGCCGGCCAAGACCTACTACGCCCTGCGTTACCCGTTACTTTGATGAGTTGGCACAAAGCCCTAAAGGAAGTCCATTAATGCACAACTATAAGGCGCAAGCCAACACATTTTACGGCGTAGGTGTAGGCCCTGGTGATCCCTTATTAATCACTTTAAAAGCCCACCATCTCATTTTGACTGCCGACGTGATTTGTTATTTGGCCAACGAAAAAGGCACATCCCAAGCCCGTGATATTGCCCAATACAGCATTGCTAGCCGCAGTCAGAGTGCCATAGAAATCGCCTTTCCCATGCCTATGAGCACCGATCGAAGCGCCGCAAATGCGGCTTACGATTTGGGTGCAGAGCAAATTGCCACACAAATTAAATTAGGCCACTCGGTGGCATTTTTATGTGAAGGCGATCCACTGTTTTTTGGCTCCTTTAGCTATTTGTTAGAACGCTTGAGTGCGTCATGTGAATGCCTAGTCGTGCCCGGTATTTCCTCGGTTAATGGCGCTGCGTCTGCATTAAAGCAACCGCTCACCTTGCTGCAAGAATCCTTCGTGGTGATGAGCGGTCGCCATACCGATGTCCAATTACAGCAAGCCCTAACCAGCCACGACAGCGTGGTGATTATGAAAGCTGGCCGCGCCCGACCAAGAATTCTTGCTCTACTAGAACAAACTGGACGCATGGCAGATGCTAACTATCTTGAGTACATTGGTCGTAACAATCAGCACATTGTCACAGACGTAAGCCAGCTAGCCAACGCAGCAGGCCCTTATTTTTCCTTGTTTGTCATACTCAAACAGGAGCGTGATTCGTGATTCGGATTTTTGCCCTAACAGATGCCGGTGCACACCTTGGCGAACGCCTAAAAGCATTGTTGCTTGCCCAAGAGCCAGACGCTGAGGTGACCTTTGAGCTAAAGCCTCAGCCCTTTGCTGAAACGGTTCAAACCGCTTTTGAACACGGCGAGCGGCTCATTCTAATCTGTGCCACCGGCATCGCAGTGCGTACGTTAGCCCCCGTATTGATAGACAAGTACCGCGATCCGGCTGTTTTGGTCTTGGATGAGCAAGGCGAATTTGTAATTCCTCTGTTGTCTGGCCATGAAGGCGGGGCCAACGAATGGGGTCGCCAAATTAGTGACTTATTAAACGCTCAACTGGCTATGACTACCGCCCAACCCTACCTACAACCCGTTTATACCGTAGGCATGGGCTGCGAACGCGGCTGTAGCCAAGCCCATTTGCTCGAATTTTTGACGGAGTGTTTGAAACAACAAGGCCTCACCGTTGACGACATCGTGAGTATTAACAGCATAGACATTAAAGCCGATGAAGTAGGCCTGATTGAGTTAGCCAAAAACCTTGGCAAGAGCTTTCAGACCTACAGCGCAGAAATTCTCGCAGCCGTAAACGATCAACTCGTTAATCCGTCGCAATACGTGTATGACACGGTGGGCGTGTATGGTGTGGCCGAATCTGCCGCACTATGGTCGGCCCAACAAGCCACCGGTAACACCGCCGAATTGCTGCAAGCTAAATTAAAAACCCCTAAAGCCACCTGCGCCATTGCCCGAGCATACCCGCCCGGTGCCGGTTCAATTGGCCAACAAGATTAACCCCAAGCAAAACCATTGAATACGAGAACAACATGAGCAAATTATTTATCGTCAGTACCGGTCCCGGTGATTCACAGCTAGTCGCACCCCGTGCCCATGCTGCAATAGCCGCCAGTACAGACCTTGTGGCCTACGGCCTTTACCTACAAATTTTGGGTGGCGTATGTGACGGCAAACAACACCATGATCTACCCCTTGGTGAAGAAATTGGTCGCGCACGCCTAGCCCTAGACCTTGCTGCAAGCGGTAAAACCACGTCGTTAATTTCCAGCGGCGACATCGGTATTTATGCCATGGCTACCCTGGTATTTGAATTGCTCGACATGCAGCTAGAAGGCAAAGAAAAACACCCAGAATGGCTGGACGTAGAACTAGAAGTAATCCCCGGCATCTCCGCCATGCAAGCTGGCGCCAGCCGTGTAGGCGCAATGTTAGGCCACGATTTTTGCACCATTTCGTTGTCTGACCTGTTAACGCCATGGGAAACTATCCATAAGCGTATCCAAAAGGCCGGCGAAGGTGATTTTGTGGTGTCTTTTTACAACCCGGTTTCCAAAAAGCGTGACTGGCAGCTCAACACTGCCCGTGATGTGTTACTAGAGCACCGTCCAGCGTCTACTCCGGTATTACTCGGCCGCCAGCTCACCCGCCCAGACGAAAACATTCGTATTATTCGGTTAGACGAATTGGACGCCAAAGACGTGGACATGTTCACCCTAGTCTCCGTAGGCAACAGCGAGTCGCGCCACATTGTGAATGGCTCTAAAGAATGGGTTTACACCCCACGTGGCTACAAGAAAAAACTCTAAGGACAAAAACATGACCGTATACTTTATTGGCTCCGGCCCAGGCGACCCAGAACTAATGACCCTCAAAGGTCAGCGTTTATTAGATGCCGCACCGGTTGTACTTTTTGCTGGCTCTTTGATCCCAGAAGAAAACATGGAAACCGCCCGCTCTCGTGGCGCCCTAGTAGTAGACACAGCACCCCTAGCCCTTGATGCCCAAGTAGAGCTCATGGCCGATGCTCATGAAAAAGGTCAGCATACCGCCCGCCTACATTCCGGTGATCCGTCACTTTACGGGGCCATAGGAGAACAAATTCGTCGCCTAGAAGCGCTGGATATCGATTACGAAATTATCCCCGGAGTTATGGCAACTTCTGCTTCTGCCGCATGGCTCGGCAAAGAACTCACGTTGTCTGGTATCTCGCAAACCCTTATCCTCACCCGTTACGAAGGTAAGACACCCTTCCCTGAACGTGAGCGCCTGCCAGCCTTGGCGGCAACCGGAGCAACTTTAGCCATTCACTTGGGCGTAACTCGGATTCACAAAATTGTAGAAGACTTGTTGCCACACTACGGCGAAGACTGCCCAGTAGCGGTGTGTTACCGCACCAGTTGGCCAGATCAAGATAAAGTAGTTGGCACCCTAGGCGACATAGTTGCAAAAGTACGAGAGAAGAAATTCACCCGCACTGCATTGGTGTTGGTAGGCCATGTATTAGACGCCGACAACTTTGATGACTCATACCTCTATGACGAAAACAAAGCCCACATCTACCGCAAGAAAGACCACAATAAAAAGGCAGGCTAATTAAAGCACTTCAAAAAAAACAGATAAACGTTATGAGTAAACATTCCAACACCACACCCATACGTATTGGTATGGGTGAGTTCATTTTCCTCATGGCCTCATTAATGTCGATGGTGGCCTTGTCCATTGACGCGATATTGCCTGCGTTGGGATTTATGGCGCAAGATTTTGGTGTTGATGGCCGTGAAATCCAATTAGTCATCACCAGCGTGTTCTCTGGCTTTGCTATTGGCCAGCTCATGTACGGCCCCATCTCTGATCGGGTAGGGCGATTACCCGGAATCTACGTGGGTTTTGGCTGCTTTATATTAGGCTGTATTTTGGCCATGTCGGCGCAATCTCTAGAAATGGTGCTTATCGGCCGGTTTTTACAAGGTATAGGGGCATCTGGCCCGCGCATTATGGTATCGGCCTTAGCCAGAGATTGTTATAGCGGCCGAGCCATGGCCCGAATTATGTCACTGTCTGGCTCAGTCTTCATGATGGTGCCTATTTGTGCACCAATGTTAGGGCAGGCGTTACTGTGGTTTGGACCTTGGCAAATCATTTTTGCCACATACATCATGTTAGCGCTGCTGTTATGCATTTGGACTTGGCTGCGTCTCGACGAGACTCTACCTCAGGAAAAACGCCGATCCATACACCCTAAAGTGTTGTGGCAGGCATTTGTGTTGGTGCTGAGCAACCGTGTTGCGGCCGGATACACCTTAGTAAGCGGCCTGGTTTTTGGCGGATTTTTGGGTTACCTAAGCTCTAGCCAGGTGTTGTTCCAGCAGATTTACCAGGTGGGCGATGCCTTCCCGCTGTATTTTAGCGCCCTAGTCTTTCCTAACCTCATCTCATCCTACCTTAACGCTAAATTGGTTATGCGCTGGGGTATGTTTAGTCTAGTACAACTCACTAACGCGTGGGTGTTTATCGGTTCTTTAGGCTTGTACCTTTATGCCCAATCCTACGCTGGCGTGCCACCACTCATGCATACTATGGCATTTTTATTTGTGATCTTTGCTGGCATTGGTTTTCAGTTTGGCAACCTTAACGCCTTGGCCATGGAACCTTTGGGCGAGGTTGCGGGCATGGGAGCTTCAGTAGTGGGTGCTGGATCAACGTTTGTGTCCATTCCTATTGGTGGCTTAATTGGCATGTCGGTTAATACCGACATTTTCCCCGTAACCCTAGGCATGGCGGCTTGTTCGCTACTGTCTTTGTTGCTGATGCATTGGGTGCGCTTTGGTTTTGGCAAACCCGAAGCAGGTGGTGGTTTGACTAGTTAACCTCGTCGCCTCACTTGGCATCAACTGGTTTCATAGCCATGTCTGGAATATGTCTCTAAAGGTAAACACTGTTTTGCTTCATCTAAACCCGGTCAATGACCTGAATCAATCCACCAACACACAGTGCAAAATTGCATTTTATAAAACCACTGTTTGCGGTTGGGCAAAATGCAGCAACACCCCCAACCGGATCCCAGACAAAGGTTACCAGAGCGCCATAACCTTGCTCAGAGGGAGCACAGGCCTTGCCGTATGCCTTTTCTCCAGTACCCTCAGTGCATGATCATACCAAGCCTGAGCATCTTCCACGGTAATGTGTAGCATAGAGTTTTCACACCACTTACGCTGATAATAGTTTTGCAAATAGAAACTGTTCCGGCCCAGTTCCAGTTCCGCCAAGTCACCGTTCTCAAAATTTAATGTCCAACCCATCGCGACGTAGAAATCCCGCGATTCTTCGAAGTTTTTTGAACCAATAAATGTCTTAATGTCTGACGAGACGAGATTAGCCATATACTGTTGTCCAATAACAAAAAGACCATGTTGAACTGGGTTACTTGATAGGTCAAGGAAGCAGCGTCGCATCAACGACAATTTATGCCTGCTAGAGCATGATCTTAGCGCCTTTCTATGACAAAATGGCGGGCAATCCTCAACGCCGCTGTTATCGTCTGGCGCCTATTTAAGCACAAGGTTAACCCATGAATCTGAACAAAATTCCCGCTACTGTTGTCACCGGTTTTTTAGGTAGCGGCAAAACCACTTTATTGTCTAATGTGTTACGCCAAGTTTCTGGCGGTAAAGACCCTAAACGTATTGCTGTGATCGTCAACGAATTTGGAGAGCTGGATATTGATGCCGATTTATTACGCAACTGCCCGTTAGATTGTGATGACGAAGGCGAAACGCCCAGCAACACTCAACAAGGCATTTATGAACTAGCCAACGGATGTATTTGCTGCACTGTGGAAGAAGAGTTTTTGCCAGTCATGCAAGAATTGGTTAAACGCCGCGACGACATTGACCATATTCTTATTGAGACCAGTGGTTTGGCATTGCCTAAACCATTAGTGCAGGCGTTTAACTGGCCCGACATTAAACAACATTGCACCGTAGATGCGGTCATCACAGTGATTGATGGCCCAGCAGTGGCTGCCGGCCGTTTTGCCCATGATGCCGACCAAGTTCAAGCCCAACGTTTAGCCGATGAAAGCCTTAATCACGACCCAGACCTAGCTGAGTTGTTAGACGACCAACTGAGTGCTGCTGACCTTGTGATTGTATCTAAGAGCGATTTATTGTCGGACGAAGAGCGTACTCGCGTTGAGCAAGTGATTGCTGCCAAAGTTCCAGCAGCCGTGAAGACCGCCTACATTGGCCAAAATGAAGACGGAACCAGTGATGCGTCTATTGAATTGGTAATGGGCCTAGAAGCCGCCGCCGAAGAACGTATTGAAGCGGTGCATACTCACCACGATCACCACCACGATCATGGCGACCATCACGAACACGCCCATGATCACTTTGATTCTTGTGTCATTCACTTAGGCGAAGTAGACGAAGAGCGTTTGAAAGAGGCCCTTAAAGCGCTTTTAGCTGAGCAACAAATTTACCGCGCCAAAGGTTTTGCAGCCTTGCCAAATAAGCCAATGCGTCAAGTATTACAGGCCGTTGGCCAACGTTTAGAAACCCATTTCGACCGTTTGTGGACGGCCGACGAAGCACGGCGTACTTCTTTGGTCATGATCGGAAAACATTTACATGTAGAAGAGCTAACTGCAGCCCTAAAAGTGGCTGAGGTTTAATCACTCACCATGCATTTGCTCGCAGCCCAGCCCGGTGGCTTTGTTGAAGAAGAAGGCATTGTAGACCTAAACCAAGATCCCGCTACTATAGTGATCTTGGCGGCTGCCGACACTAGCCTTGCCATGCTGGCCACTGCGGCCGAACAGCTGGGTGACCAGCTGCCTTCTATTCGCCTTGCCAATTGGAGTCACCTGCTCAAACCGGCGGCTTTTGACCTCTATGAACATAAAGTGTTGGAGCACGCCGAGTTGGTGGTGGTGTCTTTATTGGGTGGTGCGAGCTATTGGAACTACGGCTTTGAACGGCTGCAAGCTTGGCAACAGGCTAAACCCAACCGTCAGCTAGTTTTGGTACCCGGTGATGACGCAGAAGATCCAGAGCTGACCTTAGCTAGTTCTTGCGAACCTGCAGTTTGCCACATGGTTTGGCAGTATTTGCGCCAAGGCGGCGTAGGCAATGGCATTAATCTACTAAGGTTTGTTAACCACGACCTGCTATCAAATAGCCACACTCCGTGGCAACCGCCGGCCGAGCTCCCGCAAGCCCTCATTTACCAGCCAGGTATTGCCCAAGCAAGCTTAGCCGACTGGCAACAACAAACCGCCGTTCAAGGTTTGCAGCCAGCGCCTGTAGTCGCGTTATTGTTTTATCGCAGCCACTTACAAAGCGGCAATACGCGTATGTTCGATGGCCTAATGGCGAGCTTGGTAGAGCAAGGGATGAACCCCATTGCTTTGGCTATTACTTCATTAAAAGACCCGCAAGCCTTGGCGTTAGTAAATCACACCATTAAACAATGTAACACCAAGCTGGTATTAAGCAGTTTAGGGTTTGCCAGCAACAAGGTGGATGCACCTAGCCTGAGTTCTTCACCCACGCAGTTTAAATTGCCCATCGAGGGCGATATTCCGGTGTTACAGCTGGTACTGTCTTCCACCACCAGCGAAGCATGGCGCGATCACAAACAAGGCCTACGCTCCCGCGATATTGCAATGCAAGTGGTGTTGCCCGAGATGGACGGGCACGTGTTAACCCGTGCCATTAGTTTTAAGTCCATGGGTTATTACAGCGAACTATGCCAAATAGACCTTGTAGGTTATGAGTTAGAACCAGAACGCGCGCAGTTTGTGGCCCGCCTTGCCAAAGGCTACTGTAGCCTTGGCCATAAGGCTAATGGTGATAAACGTATAGCCTTGATTCTGGCTAACTACCCCACCAAAGATGGACGTATTGGTAATGGGGTAGGTTTAGACACACCACAGTCTACTATTAACGTATTACAAGCCATGCAGGATGCCGGTTATGCCATTGATACGGTGCCAGAAAATGGCAATGCGTTAATAGAAGCTTTACTCGACTCTGTAACTAACAATCCCAACACCTTACGCCATTTGCCTTGCTGGCAGAGTTTAGACGCTGCCGTGTACATGGAGCATTTCTCCCAGTTGCCTAAAGCCTGCCAAGACGCCGTGTGGCAGCGATGGGGTGGCCCAGATCAGGATCCAAAGTACCGACAAGGCCGTATTATGCTGGCAGGGTTACGCCTAGGCGAAACCTTTGTGGGCATTCAACCGGCACGGGGTTACAACCTAGACCTCACGGCCAACTATCACGACCCAGACCTAGTGCCGCCCCATAGCTATTTGGCTTTCTACTTTTGGCTACGCCATGTGTATCAAGTAGACGCCATCATTCACCTTGGCAAACACGGCAACCTAGAGTGGCTACCGGGTAAAGGTGTAGCACTCAGCGATGAGTGTTGGCCCGACGTGGCCCTTGGCCCACTTCCACACTTTTACCCGTTTATTGTTAACGACCCCGGTGAAGGTGCGCAAGCCAAACGCCGCGCCCAAGGGGTGATTATTGACCACCTCATGCCGCCTATGGCTCGCGCAGAAACCTACGGCGAGCTTGCCGATTTAGAAGCGTTGGTAGACGAACTTTACCAGGCCTCGGGTTTAGACACTGGCCGTGAACAATGGCTAAGGGAGCAGATCGTTGCCACCTTAGCCAGCAGCAACCTTAAACAGGAACTTAGGTTAACCGCCAACACCACAGAAAGTGAAATGCTGGCCGAGCTTGATACCTATTTATGCGACATTAAAGAAGCTCAAATTCGTAACGGTTTACACATTTTAGGCCAATTGCCAGAACACCAGGAACTCAGCGAAACCTTAGTAGCGCTGTTGCGTTTACCCCGGGGTGAAGCCCACGAAGAGCAAGGCATTTTACATAACCTTGCCCTAGATCTTGCATTGGGTGAATACGACCCCCTAGCCTCAGAAGTGACGCCTTGGCTAGGCGCTAAGCCTGCGCTTCTAGTGGAGTTAAGTGACAGCGTGTGGCGTACTAGCATGGACACTAGGGAACGCTTTGAACTGCTCGCCTTAAGCCTAGTTAATGAGTACTTACTATCTTCAAACACTAGCGATATAGAAGGTTTGAGGACAGACTTTCCTCGCACTAGCCAACAACTAAGCTACGCCAAGAGTGTGATTTTGGCAGCCTTAGAAGACAGCGCCGTGCGCGAGACCCAAGCTCTTATTCAAGGTTTGGGCGGCCAAGCCGTGGAACCTGGTCCCAGTGGCGCACCTACGCGCGGGCGCTTGGACACCTTGCCTACGGGCCGTAATTTTTTCTCTTTAGACAACCGCAGCGTGCCGTCTGCTGCTGCATGGGCCTTAGGCCAACGCTCGGCCCAAGCGCTTATAGAACGTCATTTACAAGAACACGGCGACTACCCCACACAACTCGGGTTGTCGGTTTGGGGCACGGCTACTATGCGCACTGGCGGTGATGACATAGCCCAAGCCTTTGCCTTAATGGGCATCAAACCTATTTGGGCGCCAGGCTCACAAAGGGTGGCTGATTTTGAAATTATTCCGGCCATGCAATTAGGCCGTCCTCGAGTGGATGTGACCTTGCGTGTGTCTGGATTTTTCCGCGACGCCTTCCCTAACGTAATGAAGTTATATGACGCTGCGGTACAAGCCTTAGCCACCTTTGATGAACCCGGCTCCGTCGCCAGCAATGGCAATACCATTCGCCATAACGTTGAACAGCGTCAAGCCGAGTTAGAGGCCCAAGGTATTGGAGCACTTGAAGCGCACCGCCAAGCCAGCTACCGTGTGTATGGCAGCAAACCCGGTGCTTATGGTGCAGGATTACAAGGTTTAATAGACGAACGCTGTTGGGGTGAACGTGCCGATTTAGCCGACGCCTACCTTAATTGGGGTGGTTATGCTTATGGACGCCAGCTCGACGGCAATAGAACCGGCGATGGCGTAGCAGCCCATGATGACTTTAAACACCGTTTGAGTCAGCTAGAAGCCGTCGTGCAAAACCAAGATAACCGAGAGCATGATTTACTCGATTCAGACGACTATTATCAGTTCCAAGGCGGCATGACCAACGCTGTAACCAGCTTTAGTGGCCAAGCCCCTACGGTGTACCACAGCGACCACAGCAACCCCAGCGCGCCCAAAATACGCACCCTTAGGGAAGAGCTGAATCGGGTACTACGCTCACGTGTGCTTAACCCTAAGTGGATTGGCGCCATGCAACGTCACGGCTACAAAGGCGCGTTTGAAATGGCGGCCAGCGTGGATTATTTATTTGCCTATGACGCCACTACAGATTTAATTGCAGATTATCAATATGAGCAAGTAAGTGATGCGTTAATCTTTGAGGCACAAAACCAGCAGTTTATGCGCGACAACAATCCTGCTGCCTTAGAAGAAATGACCGAACGTTTGTTAGAAGCCTGCCAACGAGGCATGTGGCAAGAACCGGGCGACCACCAAAACGCCTTACACGATTTATTGCTCGACTTAGATCAGCAACAGGAAACCGCCTCATGAGCCCATCCTCACAAAAGCTCACCCTGATGGTACAGGGTACAACCTCCGATGCTGGCAAAAGTATTTTGGTAACGGCCTTGTGCCGAATATTAGCCCGCAAAGGCATAAAAGTAGCGCCGTTTAAGAGCCAAAACATGGCACTAAACAGCGCGGTAACCGCAGACGGCGGTGAAATTGGCCGCGCCCAAACTGTACAAGCCGAGGCCTGTTTTATCTCACCCGATGTGCGTATGAACCCAATTTTATTGAAGCCTAACAGCGACTTAGGGTCACAAGTCATTTTGCGTGGCAAAGCCATTGGTAACATGAAAGCGGTGGAATACCACCTGCACAAACCCAAGTTACTACAAGATGTAGTGCTCGCCCACCAAGAGTTATTGCAAGAGTTTGACGTGGTGATGGTAGAGGGCGCTGGCAGCCCCGCAGAAATCAATTTACGCGAACATGACCTTGCCAATATGGGGTTTGCAGAAGCCGTAGACTGCCCGGTGATTATCGTCGCCGACATTGACCGCGGTGGTGTATTTGCCCACCTATATGGCACCTATGAATTGCTCAGCAAAAGTGAACAAGCCCGCACCCGGGGTTTTATCATCAACCGTTTTCGCGGTGACAAAGCCCTGCTACAAGGAGGTTTAGACTGGTTAGAAGAAAAAACCGGTAAACCCGTATTGGCGGTATTGCCCTACATTCACAACTTGCACATAGAAGCCGAAGATTCCTTAGCGGTGGAGCAGTTTACTAAACGCGAAGGCGAACAACATTTCAAAGTTGTGGTGCCTATTTACCCTAGGGCCAGCAACCACACCGACTTTGATGCCTTGCGGATGCACCCGCAAGTGGATTGCCAGCTATTACGAGACACTCAGAAATTTACCGGTACAGACCTCATTGTTTTGCCCGGCAGCAAAAACACCCGTGGCGACTTAGCTTGGCTTAAAGAGACTGGCTGGGACAAAATCATACAACGCCATTTGCGCCTCGGCGGTAAGGTCATTGGTATTTGTGGTGGTTATCAAATGTTAGGCACCGCCGTACACGACCCCGATGGCACCGAATCAGCCGCCGGAACTAGCCAAGGGTTAGGCCACTTGGCTATCGAGACCTTACTGCAAGGTGAAAAACAGCTTCGCAACGTACAAGGCCAGTGGCATGGCCGCAACGGAGACATTACCGTCACAGGCTATGAAATCCACGTCGGTCAAACCACCGGCAACGATTTGGCTGAACCGTTAATGCAACTCAACACTGGCCCAGACGGTGCACGAAACAGTGAAAATACCGTTTTAGGAAGCTACGTACATGGTTTATTTGACGAACCTCAATTGCTAGAAGAGTTATTACAATGGGCAGGATTAGAGCAAACCCAAGCCTTTGATTACCCGGCGTTAAGAGCAGCACAGATAGAACGTTTAGCCGATGAAGTCGAGGTTGAGTTACCCGTAGAAAAAATTTACGCCATCATGGGTGGTGAAATCTGACATGAGTATATTGATAGCTGTTGTCATTGCCTTAGGGTTGGATTATTGGTTAGGGGAACCTAAACGCTTACACCCGTTGGTAGGATTTGGTGGTCTGGCCGACGGTTTGGAGCGTTGGCTTAATAATGAAAATGGATTGCTTCGTTTTAAGGGCACTCTAGCCCTCTCCCTCGCTATTATTCCACTCGGTTTCGCCGCTTACAGCCTAGAGCAAACCCTCGCGGCTAACAGTATATTATCAACGCTGTTTGCAGGCATAATCTTATATATCGCGATAGGTTGGACCAGTCTAATACAGCATGCCAAAGCTATTTCCGCTCCTCTTAGCGCTGGCGACTTATTAGCAGCCCGCGACGCTGTAAGCCGAATTGTGAGCCGCGACACCCAAAACCTCACTCAGCCAGAAATAGCCAAAGCCGCCACCGAATCGGTGTTAGAAAACGGTGCCGATGCCATGTTTGCCGCCTTATTTTGGTTTATTCTAGCCGGCGTGCCGGGCGTGGTCATCTACCGCCTAAGCAACACCTTAGATGCCATGTGGGGCTACAAAAATGAGCGTTATTTACATTTTGGCTGGGCTGCAGCGCGCTTTGATGACCTACTCAACTTCATCCCCGCCCGCCTTACTGCCTTGTCTTACACCTTATGCGGCAGCCTCAATGGCCATACCCAAAACGCATGGCACAGTTGGCGTCAGCAGGCCGGTACATGGAAAAGTCCCAACGCAGGCCCTGTAATGGCAGCAGGGGCCGGTGCTATTGGTGTAGAGCTGGGAGGGAGTGCCCAATATCATGGTCAAACCCAAACCCGCCCCACCTTAGGTGCGGGTGCAGAACCCAGTGCAAAAAGCATTGATGATGCCTGCACTTTGGTGAATCATAGCCTTGTATTGTGGTTGCTGGTGATTGGGGTGCTGGGATGGATCTGATGACAGAGGATGCGACCACATGAGCCAATTGTTTCATGGCGGCGATTTACACGCAGCATCCGCCCTCTTTGGTCGCCCTGCCGACGACTGGCTCGACCTGTCTACCGGCATCAACCAGCACAGTTACCCTGCGCCTGCCGTTGCACCCGAAGTATGGCAACGTTTGCCTTATTTGCAGCCTGCATTAATGGATGCGGCCGCGAGCTATTATGGTCCACACCGTTGCTTAGCCAGCAGCGGCAGCCAGCCCATTATTGAGATATTGCCACAGGTTTTACGTGCCTTAGGTAGCACCAAGGCCGCTTGGTTAGCCGACGTTGGATACCAAGAACATCGCCATGGTTGGCACCAGTGTGGCCCTATAAAAACCTACAATGGCCTTTGTGCGCAGCAAGCCACACAACAAATCGACAGCGCCATGGCTAATGGTGACGTGGGCCATTTAGTGATCATTAACCCTAACAACCCCACCGGCACGTTATTTCCAGTCGAGCAGTTGCTGCTCTGGGCGCAGCAGCTCAATAACGGCTTCTTAGTCGTTGATGAGGCCTTTATCGACACCCACCCCACGGCCAGCCTGCTAAGCCAAACACTGCCTGATAACCTAGTGATATTACGCTCGGTAGGCAAATTTTTTGGTTTGGCTGGCATCCGCTTAGGTTTTACCTTTGCCTCGCCAAGGGTTTTAACCGCCTTGCGGCAGCATATTGGGCCATGGTCGGTGAACGGACCGGCGCAAAGTGTAGCCATCGCAGCGCTTAATGACCAAGTTTGGCAACAACAGATGCGCCAACAATTAGTGCGCCAAGCGCCCACACAGCTCCAACTCTGGCACCAACCGCTGTTGCAACTGGGCACAAGTTTGGCAGCGCAACACGAATTGTTTCGCTGTTTTGCCATGACCCCCGACTTAGCCCATAAGCTGCACCAGAGCGCAGCCGAACAGGGCATACTATTACGTCCAGTTGATATCAACTCCAGCAAGAGTTTGTTACGCTTTGGTAATATTGATTTAAGCAAAGCCAAGTTTCAACAACGCTGCCAGACCTGGCTTCAGTCGTTGCACACTCTGCGCTAACTATAGGCCATTTAATGAGCTATTTCCCTCTCTTTCACAACACTCAAAACCTCAAAGCCCTCATTGTTGGTGGTGGCAAAATTGCCCAACGCCGTACTAAATCATTATTAGACGCGGGTGTGGCTTGCGACATATTGGCTACGGCTGTGAGCGCACCATTATGCACCCTCGTTGAGTCTGCGGGGGGCACAGTCACTATTGATGCCTACACTAACGACGAGGTGATGTTGGGTTATGGGCTGATATTGGCCGTTACCGACGACCGTGCGATTAACCAAGCAATAGCCCAGCACGCAAAAGCCATGGGCTTATTAGTCAACGTCGCCGACGCGCCAGACGATGGCAATGTGATTTTTGGTGCCACTATCGACCGAGCACCTTTGACTATTGCCATTAATAACGGCGGCGCGTCGCCGGTGTTATCCAGCATACTGCGACAACAGCTAGAACAATTTGTACCCAAAGCCTATGGTGAACTTGCGGCTCTAGTGGGTCGCTATCGTGAGCAAGTAAAGCAGTCCTTGCCGAGCACCACAGACCGGTCTAGCTTTTGGCATCAAGTACTACAAGGCGCGGTAGCCGAGGCGGTATTTTCTGGCAAACAAGTCGAAGCCGAGGCATTACTCAAGAAAGCCTTAGTCTCTGCCGATAAGTTAAGTGCGCAAGGCGAGGTTTACCTTATTGGCGCAGGTCCAGGCGACCCTGACTTACTCACATTAAGGGCTTTTCGTTTATTACAAAAAGCCGACGTAGTGTTGTACGACGCCTTAGTTTCAGACGGTGTAATGGCTTTAGTACCACCCTCTGTTGAGCAGGTTTATGTAGGTAAACGTCGGGCCAACCACAGCGTGCCTCAAACAGGCATTAACCAACTGCTGGTAGATTATGCCCAACAAGGTAAACGTGTGGCTCGTCTAAAAGGCGGCGACCCGTTTATATTTGGCCGCGGTGGCGAAGAGATCGAAACCTTGGCCGAACAACAGGTGCCGTTTCAGGTGGTGCCGGGGATAACCGCAGCCAGTGGTTGCTCGGCATACTCGGGTATCCCGTTAACACATCGAGATTATGCTCAGTCTGTGCGTTTTGTCACGGGTCAATTACGCGACGGCAGTGTCAACTTGGCGTGGCCGGAACTGGTTGTAGAAGGCCAGACTTTGGTGTTCTATATGGGGCTTAAGGGTTTACCCTATATTTGTGAGCAACTCATTGCCCATGGTATGGATGCCACAATGCCGGTGGCTTTAATAGAAAAGGGGACCACACAGGACCAGCGGGTATTGGTGTCCAATTTAACGGGCCTGCCAGACATGATTGAAGCGGAGCACGTTATGTCCCCGTCACTGTTTGTAGTCGGGCGCGTGGTAAGTTTACATGCTAAACTGGCTTGGTTCTCATCGGAACGAGAAGCCGGTTAAGAGGGTTTTAATATGAGCAAAAATACAGAGCAAGAACAAGAGCAACAGCGGCAAGCGGGGCTAGAAAACAAACGTCAGGCTATGTTTCGGGGTGGTAAAAAGAAGCCTGTAGGTCAACCGGCTACAGCGGCAACAGCGGCAACACACGAAACAAGCTCGGAACCAATTATCAGTAACGAAAGAATCGTATTAGGTAAAGTTCACTTTGGTAGTCGTCAACGCCAATAGTTGCCCGTAGCAGGATGCTAGCATGCCCCCAATACACCAAGTTTTAGCCATTTTTGTCGCCCTTATCTGGGGTACCAACTTTGTTTTTATTGAGTTGGGGCTAGACGATTTACCACCCTTCTTGTTTGCCACACTACGCTTTACCTTTGCAGCCCTTCCGCTGATATTTTTTCTACCTCGGCCTCAGGTACCCTGGCGTTATTTAATCGCCTATGGTGTATTGATTGGTTTTGGCCAATTTGGCTTACTGTTTTGGGTTATGGGCAGCCACATGTCTCCGGGGCTGGCGTCGCTGGTGATTCAAATACAAGCCGTATTCACCATCCTCTTGGCTCTGCTACTGTTTAACGAACGGGTACAATTCCAGCAAATCATCGCCTTAGCTATTTCGTTTGCTGGCATCGGCCTAATTGCCGCACAAGGCAACACCGACGCCACCAGCATTGGTTTGGGCGTCATTTTGATAGCGGCCTTAAGTTGGGCAGCGGGTAACTTGGTAGCCAAACATGCTGGCAAAGTTAATATCATCGCCTTTTTAGCATGGTCATCGGTATTTGCAGTGCCGCCGTTAGCCCTAATGTCCTACTATTTTGAAGGCCTAGAGGTTATTAGTCAGCGTCTAGTTTCAGCTAGCTGGCAAGCATGGGGCATCGTGCTATGGCAAACTGTTGGCAACACCTTGATCGGTTATGGTTTGTGGAATATGTTATTGCAACGCCATGCCGCAGCCTTAGTCGCCCCGTGGGCCTTACTAGTGCCCGTATTTGGTATGAGCGCATCGAGTTTGGTGTTAGGTGAGTCCATGCCTTGGTGGAAGTGGCTTGCTGCGGCCCTCATTATAGCGGGTTTGCTACTTAATTTACGCGCCACCCAACGCCCCCGACCCAACCCTTAACAAAGAACTACTTATGAGATTTTTGCCCCGCCGTGTGCAGTATTGACTTGCCCTAACCCTGGCACTTTGGTGCATGCAAGGCCTGTTTAGGTTGTTGTTTTGGGCGGGTTTACGGTTTGATGTGAGGGTGTCTTTGTTAGCCGCTTTAGTGACCCTACCTTGACTGTTAGTACTACGTTTTAGTGCCGTTCATTATGCCCTTTTAAGGCGTTTATTGAGCTACTGGTTTGGCGTTATCTTACTGATAATGTTATTGGTTTATGTGTTTGACGCGGGCCACTATTTATACATCAGTAAACGTATCGATGCGTCTATCACGCGCTTTAGCAGCGATCTATCCATCTCTACCTCTATGCTCTGGCAATCGTATCCCGTGCTGCAGATTTGTTTAGGTATCGTTGTAATTTGGGGTCTGGGTTATGGTTTCCATAGCCGCCTGCTACTTAGCAGCTCAATACTTGCTAAAAGCCAACGTAGCAAAAACAATTAGGTAACCTAAGCTTATTACACAAGGTTACACGCCACAGAGAAATACATCTCAATAGAAAAAATTAAACACCATAACGCTGCCCAGACCCGACGTGCATATGCCGATGCCCAACTGCAGGTAGCCTGTAAGTCCCTCGATACGGTGACTAGACAGGCTAAAAGGCAAACTAATGGCGGCGGATAACAGGGCCATGCCCGCTATAGAACCAATGCCAAACAACAACATATACCCCAAACCCAACCAAAGGTTATGGGCCGCATTGAGCGTGAGCACGACCAATGCAGCAGAGCCCGCCATACCGTGCATAATACCAATCATTAGTGTGCGCATAGGGAAGGGGCTGGTGTGTTGATGTTGGTGAGCGCTAGCGTCTGAATGAGCCATATCGGCGTGATGTTGGTGAGCGTGTAGATGGCGTTTGCCATGGTGTTGGTGTACATGAAAATGCACTCCGTTGCGGCGCATGCGCCACAATACATCAATACCCAAATACAACAACATAAAACCTACGGCGCACTCTAACATCGACGCCATCTGATCAGGAATTAAGGTATCTGCAAACAAGGCAATGGTGCCAAATACAAACAGAGTAATGGTGTGGCCTAGCCCCCAAATCGCACCATGGCGCATGGCCGCGGTTTTGCCTTGTTTTTGCGTCACAATCGACGCCACTGCAGCCACATGATCGGCTTCTAGCGCGTGACGCAGACCGATCATAAAACCCACAATGAGGACACTTAATTCCACTTAGCTACCTTCTTCTTTAATTAGTAATTGCAGGCGGTAAATACTCTGGTCCACCTGTTGCTGATTATCGGCAATTACCACTTCACCCCCCCAAGCCCTCAATTGTACCTGAGTTTGCTGACTATAGAGGTTTTGTCTAAAGCCACGATAAGGCTGAACCGCCGCCGCGTGGGCTGCCGGCATATTGGTTACCGCATAGTCGTACAAGGCCGGCAAGGTAAACTGCAAACCCTCGGCCGTCATTTCTACCCCTGAAGGGCTGCCTAAAAGCCGATTGGCTAACGCGGCGGGGTGTTGCAAATAACAACCAAACACCGATTCCACCACATAGTCATAAACATGCTCTTGCGTAGCCAAAATACTAAGCTTTAATAAATCGCTTGGCTGCGTAGGCTGTTAGGCCTCCTAGCGTGAGCCAGAATAAACCATTCGCTACAGCAGTGGCATAGATAAACTGAGACTGAAGGTCTTCTAAGGTAGCCACGGCTTGTGCATCTGGGTGTAAAAAGCCATGTACCTCTGGTTGCGGTGCACCCACAACCCACGGAGCTGCAACAAACACCACAGCCGCCAATTTAGCCATGCCGGGCAAAAACACCAAGCTAGCAATAGCAAGACCTGTGGCCACCACGGCCAATACCCACCACGCCTGACGGCCTTCTAGAGCAGCGGCTTCCATACTGGGGATTTCTGGAGACAAACCTAACGCAGGCACTACAAAAAATGTCAGGTAGCCCGCCAAACCCCACCCCAAGCCTGCTAACCAAGAAATACGGAGCTGGGCTTTGTCGCGGGCCATAAACATAGCGGCCAACAAAATCATTGCAAAACCAAAGGCCGACAACACGTTTGAAAGCAGGGTATAACCAATGCGCTCCATACCATCTGCTGGGGCCCAAGCTTCTTCGTTGTGGGAATGTGTATGGCCATCGCTTTGCGCTGCCACAACTTCTGGCTCGGCAATTTCAAACACTTCGGCAGCATAGATAATGGGGGATACGTGTAACGCTTGAACAGCGCTCAAAACCAAACCTGCAACCAAGGCAACGCCTAGCGCAGTTAACGCCATAGAACGGAACATAAGTTAAAACCTAATTAGTGCGAGGCTACGCCCTTAATGGCAAGGAAAAGCAAACGAGTGACGGGTATCGTGGGCAGCGTTGTGTGCCACGTCCATCGGCGCAAAACCAACACCCATCAATACCACCATACCCAAAATTGCCGCAGCAACCATTTGAACGCTGGTGCTGGCTAATGCCTGGCTTGATGCTTGTGTGTTAGTAACGGTAGAAGTTGTCATGTATTTCTCCACGTGCTCACCCGCACGATAAATCTGATGTTAAAGGGTGTTTAACCCATAGTTGTAGGCCGGTCTCCGGGCTCATAAGCAAAGCTTATGTACCGTTGCGGGGGCAGCACAGTTCAGAGTTTGACTGTTTCCCGTGAAAGCTATATTCGTGTAGCCACCTACGGGGTCTACTTTATGCCAATTTGACTGGTTTTTGAAGTGCTAATGCGCGATGTTTAATTCAACACGCGACCAATCAGCCTAACAGATAGATTTTATTGACCTAAGCTGCCATAAATCGCTCTATTTTCTGGCGCCAGCGGTGGTATGATGTGAGCTTATTTTTGTCAGCATACACAGTGAGAAACCCATGACCGCGTTCGGTACCCAATTTGCCCCAGAAATGGCGCTCGCCACCTTTGACGGACAACACTGGAGCACACCCAGCGTAGTGCCAAGCGACAGCATTTCTTTACACCCTGGCGCGCACGTTCTGCACTACGCCAGCACCTGTTTTGAAGGTCTCAAAGTGTTTAGTCATGCAGACGGTAGTAAGCATGTTTTTCGTATGGACCAAAATATCACCCGTATGGTACAAAGCAGCCGCTTAATCTCTTTACCTGCGTTTGAAGAAAACATGCTTGCGGGTATGATTTTAGATATCGTTTATCGCTACAAAGACTTGGTTCCTGCACCTCCAGGCACCATGTATCTACGGCCTACTCATATCGGTACAGAAGCAGCCATTGGCAAAGCGGCAGCGCCTTCTGCACAATCTATGCTGTATGTGCTGGCATCGCCCGTAGGGGACTACTTTGCAAGCGGCGATACTACGTTGCGCTTACTCATCGACGAGCAAGGCATGCGTTGTGCACCTCACATGGGCATGGTAAAAAGTGGCGGTAATTACGCCAGCGCCCTACAGGTGCTGAACAAAGCCCGCGCCGAGCACCAAGCCGACCAAGTGCTGTTCTGTCCTGAAGGTGATGTACAAGAAACGGCCGCCGCCAACTTCATTTTGATTGACGGTAACGAACTCATCACCAAGCCGCTAGACACCAGCTTCCTCCACGGCGTAACGCGCGCCTCTATACTCACCTTGGCTGCCGACATGGGTATGATTGTAAGTGAGCGTGATTTATCGGTTGCCGAGCTGATAGAACGTAGCGCTAATGGCGACGCGGAAGCCGCATTATCGGGCACCGCCGCAGTGTTAACCCCCGTAGGTACACTGATCTACAATGGTAAAGAGCATACCGTAGGCACCGGCAAACCTGGGGCAAAAACCATACAACTACGCAAAGCACTCAACGACATTCAGTTTGGTGTGGCCGAAGACCGCCATGATTGGTTGACCAGCGTATAATAGTGCTGCCAAGGATTGGCCAACCAATCTCCATCACTTCTTCATCTTCCTTCCATAGATCTTCAGGAAGTTTCCAATAGTTCCCCATTGTTGCGGTGTTTAATAGGCCTTATATCTACACACCCAACAATAAGGCACTCGTCATGGATCTTCACTTACTACAACACCCCAACACCGCGAACCACATCAGTTCCGCAGAATACCTACAGGTTGAACTGCTCATGTTATACGGCGAAAGTTGTGACATTGGCGAAGGCAAGCACTATACCAGCCTTACCAAACGCGGTTACAAACGTCTGTTGAAAGACATGCACCACGTTCAACAACACTTGAAGACCTTGAAAAGCACCTATCTTATTGATGCCGACGGCGACAAACTGGTAACGGTAGGGCAGCGCTATAACGACCACCCTTGTGCAGGAGGAGCGCTCCGTGCAAGCCATTGATACCTTTGAACACCGCTGTGTAGCCTATCAAGATCAAACTAATATGAGCCACGATGCGCCAGCAAACCGCGTATTTCAGCGATCCCACGCCGTAGTTTATGAGGAAGTGGAGTATATGTTACCAGAGCACCCACCGAGTGCGGAGATGCTGGCCATTATGGTCAAGCAAGTGTGTCGTGGTTCTATGGCGTATCAATACGTTTTTGAGCAACTCGAACGACGTTACGAATCTTTAGTAGGCGATATTGGCGTTTCAACGCAAGTCATTTTCTACTATGTGAGCAATACTATTATCTCCCTACTTGTGCTGCGCCGTCGAAACAGTTTATTGTCTAATGATATACTAATAAAAATACTGCAACGCTTTAACCTTCGAGATGCCACGCTAAGAGCCGGTATTGAGGTGATCGCCGAAGAAGTATTACGCCAGTGCTTTATTTCTAGCACCAATATGCCGAGGGAAGCAACATGATCACCAACACCAAAATCAGTCTAGCCATTACCTTATCACTCACCGTCACCAGCACTTGGGCTGCCACAGAAACCACGGTTTGCGAGGTGTGGCGCATTACTGACGGAACGCCATTAGTCACTAGCGACGGCCGCCCTGTCTTGACCAATCAATGCAAGGTCGTACAAATAGTCACCACAGCGGAGGCTCCCGTGCCTACAACTACAGTGACCGAGACAGCGGCAAGCACTGAAGCCGTGGTTGAGCCCACTTCTGAGCCGGTAGAAGAAGCTTCTGCACAAACTGTTGAACCCACTGCACCTACTGCAGAGCCAGAAGCAGCCACCCAAGCCAGTGTAGAACCTGTAGCTGAGCCTGTAGCTGTAGCTGAGCCTGTAGCTGTAGCTGAGCCTGTAGCTGTAGCTGAACCTGTAGCTGAACCTGTAGTTGAACCTGTAGTTGAACCTGTAGTTGAACCTGTAGTTGAACCTGTAGTTGAACCTGTAGTTGAACCTGTAGTTGAACCTGTAGTTGAACCTGTAGTTGAACCTGTAGCTGAGCCTGTAACTGAGCCTGTGGCGGAACCCGTAGCTGAGGAAGCTGTAGCCGAAGCCGAAGCTGCACCTGAACCTGAACCTGCTGTGGTGAAGTATCGGTTCAAGAGTTATCAAACCACGGTGCTGTTCGACTTCGATAAGTCCAACTTGGACGCAGATGACAGGGGTAGCTTACAGCAGCTGGCTATGGCGTCTAACAAAGGTGACATCGTCAGGGTTCACCTCACAGGCCATGCTGACAGCCGAGGTACACACGCTTACAACATGAGCCTTTCGGAACGCCGCATACAAGCCGTGATTAGTTTCTTAGCCGAGTTGAATATAATGGCCACGTCATTATTTGCCAAAGGCGAAACAGACCCAGTACTCGTTGATGGCAAGGAGGATTTCGACCTGAGTCGTAGGGTACAGATTGACCTAAAGACACGCAGCAAATAACGCTTCACTGATGAGCAGAAACCCGTTATCTTTGGGTTTCTGTTTGCTAGGTGAACCAGAACCACCTAGATTAATTTATCAGGAACTGTCGCCATGAGCGAAAACAATTACGAAAAAGGCCGTTTAAATCTGCCTTTTGTGGGCTTTTGTACCTTTGGAAAAAGCCCTATTAGTGAGGACTGGGACAACATCAAAGCGGACGTGGCCTTTATGGGCGCCCCCTTCGATTGTGGTACCCAGTGGCGCTCTGGCGCTCGTATGGGGCCGCGCTCTATACGAGAAGCTTCTACCCTCTTTTCTTTTGGCCATGGCGGTGCTTACTCCTACGAAGACGATACCATGTACCTTCAGGGCGTAAAAATGGTCGACATGGGTGACGCTGACATCATCCACACCAACACCGAACAAAGCCATGCCAACATTGAATATGGTGTACGCAAAGCCTTAGCCGCTGGCGTATTGCCAGTGGTCGCGGGAGGCGACCATTCTATTAATGCACCGTGTATTCAGGCCTTTGATGACCAAGGCCCTATCCACATCATTCAGATTGATGCGCATTTGGACTTCGTCGACGAACGCCACGGTGTGCGCTTTGGCCATGGTAATCCCATTCGTCGCGCGTCGGAAAAAACCTACGTTACCGGGATGACTCAGCTAGGAATACGCAACGTGTCTTCATCTAACCGCGAAGACCACAAAATGGCAGAGAATGCTGGCTCCACTATTTTATCTGTACGTGATGTGCGCCGCTTAGGGCCCGAAGGTGTTTTGGCGCTAATCCCCGACGGGGTTAGCTACTACATCACCATAGACATTGATGGTTTTGATCCGTCCATTGCACCCGGTACGGGTACGCCAAGCCACGGTGGCTTTACCTATTACGAGGTGATGGAAGTGTTACAAGGCGTTGCCAACAAGGGCGACGTGGTGGGCATTGACCTGTGTGAGGTAGCACCAGACTATGATTTGTCTAGCACCACCAGCATTTTGGCTGCGCAGGTATTGCTTAACCTTATTGGTTACGTATTCCATGGCCGAGAAACCCGCAAACAACAGCGCGAGGCTTAGCCCCGCATTCGCTGTGCTTGCGGGTCAAACAATGGCTTGTGATAAATGGTTGCAGGGCGCATTTCTCCGAGTATTTCGATCTCGAAGCAAGCGCCTTCTGCAATCATATCAATAGGCACAAAACCAAACGCCACTGACTTTTCGCTAAAGTGGGCATAACCTCCAGAGGTGACGTAGCCCACCACTTGGTTATCTTTCCAAATCGGTTCATCGGCCACCACATCGGCATCTAATGCCTCCACTATAAAAGTAACCAAACGACGTTGGGGTGGGTTATTGCGCTCCTCTAACGCAGCGTCTTTGCCAATGTAATCTGCGGCTTTATCGTAGCTCATAAAACGATCCATACCGGTTTCCAGTGGCGTGTAATCGGGTTTAAATTCTCGCATCCATGAACCAAAAGATTTCTCCAAGCGTAGGCTCATCATGGCGCGCATACCAAAAGGTTTCATACCAAAGGGTTCACCCGCCGCAGCCAAACTGTAATACAGGCTAATTTGCTGCTCTTTAGGCACATAAATTTCGTAACCTAAATCCCCGGTATAACTCACCCGCTGCACTAACGCATCACATTGGCCAATTTCCATTCGTTGAATGCTTAAAAAGGGCACGGCTTCATTAGACACATCAAAACGAGTGGTGGCGGCAAGCACACTACGCGCTTTTGGCCCGGCAATTTGGAAGCCAATTAAGTCGGTAGAGACGTTGCTCAGTTCAACCCCCGATGCGGGCAAATGGTCTAGAAACCAACGCATATGGTAAGCCTGCATACCAAACGAAGCCGTTACCAAAAAGTCATCTTCACCAAGGCAGGAGAGAGTAAAGTCGCCAATAAGCTTACCCGACTGGCTTAACATGGGGTTGAGTGCCAGTTTTCCGGGTTTAGGTATGCGGCCCGCCATAATGGTGTCTAGCCAGGCCTTTGCGCCAGAGCCTTTAACTCGGTACTTGCCAAAGTTATGCACTTCGTTAATGCCTACGCTGTTACGCACTGCTCGACATTCGCCGCCAATCGCGTCAAATGCATTAGAGCGGCGAAAGCTTGGCGTCTCTTCTAGAGGCTCGCCTTCTGAGGCAAAATAATTCACATGCTCCATACCGTAGCCTTGGCCAAATACCGCCCGCTGTTGTTGCCAAATGCCATACGCAGGCGTGGTATTTAACGGCCTACCTACGGGTAATTCTTCATTAGGGTAAGAAATACTAAAGCGTTTTTGATAGTTTTCTCTCACCTTGTTGCGGGTGTACGCCGGCGTACAATAGTCTCCAAAGCGGGCCACATCCATAGCAAATACGTCGCGCGAAGGCTCGCCATAAACCATCCATTCAGCCAAAGTAAGCCCCACGCCACCGCCTTGGCTAAACCCTGCCATCACGGCGCAACAGGACCAGTAGTTCTTTAACCCAGGAATAGGCCCAACCAAGGGGTTCCCATCTGGGGCAAAGGTAAAGGGCCCATTAACTACATTTTTAATACCGGCTTCGGCAAGGCAAGGAAAGCGATCAAAGGCAAATTCTAAGGCATCGCCAATCCGATCGAGCTTGTTGTCTAACAATTCATGACCAAAGTCCCACGAGGTGCCGTCTACGGCCCAAGGGTCACAGTCTTGTTCGTATATACCAATCACTAAACCGCGGCCTTCTTGGCGCAGGTAGCTTTCTCCGGCGGGGTCCATAACGTGGGGTAGTTCCGTGTCTCGTTCAAACACCACAGGCAAGTCGTCGGTAACCAAATATTGATGTTCCATGGGGTGCAGAGGTAAAAACACCCCAGCCATGGCGCCTAACTCTCGGGCCCACAAGCCTGCCGCATTCACCACATGTTCGGCATGAATAGTGCCGTTTTTGGTGACCACATCCCATGTGCCGTCTTGTCGATGATGCAGGTCTAACACGGGGTTACGTAGGTAAATTTCGGCGCCTTGTTTTTGCGCAGCCTTGGCGTAAGCATGGGTGGTACCCGACGGGTCCAAGTGGCCATCTAGAGGGTCGTACAACCCACCTAACACGCCTTCGGTGTTAACGATGGGGCTAAGGGCGCGAATTTCCTCTGGGGTGATGATTTGTGTATCCAAACCCATGTGCCGGTGCATGGCACGGGCCGCCTTTAAAAAGTCCATTCGTTCAGGGCTGTCGGCTAAGGTAATGCCACCCACGTGATGTAGGCCACAGTTCTGGCCACTAATTTCTTCTAATTCTTTGTACAGCTTAATGGTGTAACCCTGCAGTGCGGCCATATTGGGATCGGAGTTTAAGGTGTGAAAACCACCGGCAGCATGCCATGTAGAGCCCGAGGTAAGCTCCGAGCGCTCGATCAGTACCACGTCACGCCAACCTAGCTTAGTAAGGTGATACAACACCGAGCAACCCACTACACCACCACCAATAACGGCTACTTTTACATGTGATTTCATAATCTTTGTTCCTTTGTCTGTCGCTTTGCTTTGCTTTGCTCTGGCTGGGCCTTAGCGTTAACCAAGCACTGTGCCACTGCTATTGGGGTTGATGTGTCTATTACGGGAAAAGATACTTAAATCGATGGGCCGGCCAGAGTACTTAAGCTTAAATACCACCGGCTGCTCGTCATGGTCTTGGCCTTGCTCACAGGCGGTAATTAATTGCTGCATCATGTCGCCCACAATGGGCGCATTTTTAAACTGATTACCACTGGTGCCAATGGCCATATAAAAACCTGGTACACAGGATTTATCGTAAATGGGTGCCCAGTCAGGCGTAACGTCGTAGAGCTCCACTACGCCCTTGGCTTGGTTAGGGATGGGTAAGCTCTGTATACGCTGACCCAAGCGTAACGCTTGCACACGCCACTGATCGGTAAAGTTTTTATTGTAATCATCAGGATCCACCCAATCTTTACCGTCACAGGCGGGGTCTTCACTGCCAATAAGAATATGGTTACCCGTCTCTGGCCGGCAATAAGTATGAATATCGCTGTCGGAACACACACAACCTTGTTTTTCAAAATCGAATCCAGCTGGCGATGGCACATGGGCCACCTCGTGGCGCAGTGCCCGGGTGGTAATCTTCATGTCTTGTTGGGCGTCGACCATAGCGTTGATTTTAGCCGAATGGGGCCCCGCGGCGTTCACCACTACCGGCGCATCAATGTGCTCACCAGTAGCCAGTGTTATGCCTGCAATACGGCCATTAAGCTGACGAATACTGGACACTTTAGCGTTAAATATAAACTCTGCCCCGTTAGCTTCTGCGGCCCTTTGTAAGTTATGGGCGGCCAGCTGCGGGTCGCTCACATAGCCGCCTTCGGGAATAAACACGCCGCCGCCGATTTGTTTGCCGTTGGGTTCGCCAAAGCCGTCATCCTCTGGGCGCTTGGCCGGAGTATAGGATTCAACATTAAAAATGGGCATGCGCTGCATGTATTGCTCTGGATCCAGCTCATCGTAGGGCGCGCCAATGGCGTCTAATATAGCCATGGTAGAGGCTAGATAGCCGTTGGTTTCGGTTTTAGCCACCAAACAGCCCACGGGGTGATACTTAACGTGCCCGCGTTCGTCTTCTGCGTCCAACATTTCGCTCCAATCACTCCAATACCGGTGACTTTCATGGGCAATAGCGCTGGTCTCAACGGTTGAATAATAGGGTCTAATAATGGCACAAGAACCACTGGTGCTGCCGTAACCCGATGCCGGCAAGGCATCTATATTAAGTGTCTTTTTGCCACTTCGGGATAAAGAAAAAGCGATGGCCGCACCAATAATGCCAGCCCCTATAATCAATACGTCATACTGCTTGCTCACGTTTGAGCCTCCTTAATTGTTATTAATCGCCTCCCGTGCTTAGACACCAGGTGCCGCACCACCTTCACTAATACGGCGTTGTACAAACTCAGTTAACTGGGCGTCAATGTCTGCGTCTAACTTGGGTTCTTCATACTCTTGTAATAGTCTTTTCCAAATTTTATTAGCCCGCTGAGTGGCATTCATGGCGCCTGCGTCGCGCCAGTTTTCAAAATTTGACCAATCCGACAACAAGGGCGAATAAAAGGCATTTTCATAGCGTGACATAGTGTGTGGCGAGGCAAAAAAGTGGCTGCCGGGGCCCACTTGAGCAATGGCTTCAACCCCTAGGGCATCGGTACTGGTGTCCATAGGCTGCATAAACGCCTGCAACATTTGAATCATTTCTGCGTCGATAATGATTTTTTCGTAAGAGGTACACAGGCCACCTTCAATCCAACCCAAGCCATGTAACACGTAATTCACTTGCCCCATCATACAACCCCATAACGACATTTGAGACTCGTAGGTGGCCTGCGCGTCGGGCGCATTGGAGGCGTTAGCATTGGAGGCCCGTAAGGGAATACCGTATTTACGGGCCAGTTGGCCAGACGCAATAGTGGCTTGGCTATATTCGGGGGTGCCAAAGGCAGGGGAACCCGATTTCATGTCGACATTAGAGGTAAAGCTGCCATACATAGCTGGTGCGCCAGGATTAACACATTGGTGAAAAGCCAAGCCCGCCAAACATTCGGCATTTTGTTGCACCAGCGCACCCGCAATAGTAATGGGTGCCATGGCGCCAGCGAGAGTAAAGGGCGTGTAGATCACAGGTTGGTTGTGCTGCGCCATAACAATCGCGCCTTCCAGCAATGCCGCATCGTAAATCAACGGCGAGTTGGCGTTAACTACGGTATGTATAGACGGTTGCTTAAGCAATTGGGCATGGCTAATGCCCCGGCTAATACGGGCAATTTCAATCACGTCCAGCATACGCTGGCGGCCTAGAGCGTAACCCCCCACCGGTTTAGTGGTGAGCCGAGCCATGGCTTCGGCCGCCACTAAATGCCTAATATTGACGTTGACGTCGCAGGGCTCAACCGGAAAACCCGCCTGTAATTGCACGCTATTGAGGCTCTCACCTAGGCGTAACAAATTACAAAAGTCCTCGTAGTTTCCTGAAATTCTGCCCCGGTCCAAATCAGACACATTGGGCGTACTTGCCACCATAGCAAAGGCCATAGAACTGCCGCCCATGGTGATCTGACGGTCTGGGCCGCGGCCATGCAATACAAACTCCCTGGGGGTGGTGGCAATGGTTTGCATCACCCAGTCAGGGTCAAATCTTACCCGCTGGCCATCGGCATCCACCATCGCACCTGCGCCGCGTAGAATTTCTACGGCCCGTGGTGATTGAAAGTCGATGCCGGTATTACACAACAGTGTTAACGAGGCTTGGTGAATGTCTTCCAGTTGCGATTCACTCACCAACTGCATAGGCGCATAAGGGTTGTGTAGCTGCTGCGACGGCGCCTGATGACAGCCCCCACTTGCGCGGCTGGATTTGGAGCGATTAGGGCGCGAGCGTCTCATGTGTATACCACTCTTTAATAGGTCTTGCGTTAAAACAACATCATAGGCTATGGTCTATTTTATTAAAAATTAATATTTAGCGACTAAACCATGAAATTAATTAATGCATGCTACGCCTCAAACTAAGCCACTACAGAGTTGTACAGGCGGTGCGTATCCATGGCACCGTGTCGGCAGCGGGCCAAGCTCTGGGGCTCACACAATCCGCCTTAAGCCACCAAATCGCAGAGGCTGAGCGACGTTTAGGAACCAAGCTATTTGCCCGTATTGGGCGTAGGTTGCGGCTGACTGCGGCGGGGGAATTTTTAGCCTCCAGTGCAGACACCATTCTGATGGAAGCCGGTTTAGCCGAAGCCACACTCATGGGCAAAGCCGACACCGAACCTAGCGAAGTGATCCGTATTGGCACCTTTGCCTATAGCAGTTATCGCTGGCTGCCGTCCTTTTTGCAGCAAATTCAACAACAATGGCCTAATCTATATTTTGAATTTATTACCGACACCCACAAAGTGCCCATGGGCAGCACCCTCGATGGAGACGTGGATATTGCTATCACCGCGGGTCGGTTTGTATCTGGTGGCGCCCACGTACATACATTATTTGAGGACGATTTGGTAGCCATCTGTGCGCTTGATAAAGCAGTGCCAAACAACGGTTATATGTTGGCCAAAGACTTCTTAAATGAACCCTTTATCACCTACTCTACGGTGTATGAAACCGGCTTTGAGGAGCAGTTACTATGGCGCCCAGCAGCCTGTCGGCCACACAATTATTTGCGCGCCGGCAATACCGAAGCAGTGATAGAGATGGTGAAAGCCGGCTTTGGGCGTTCGATTCTAAGCCGTTGGGCGGTGCAACCCTACTTAGACCGACAGGAATTATTGGCGCAGCCAGTGACAGCAGACGGCATACCCATTCAATGGAGTGCATTAGTACGTAAGAATCACCCAAACGTTGATTTGCTACACCAAGTGGCTCAGCAGCTACAACACTGGTGCCAAGTGCAGTTTATAGACCTAAAGCCTGAATAACCTGCTGCAAATTGTTAAGCGTTAAACGAGGCGGCTGAGACAGCGGTTCTGGTGGCTGTGAAAAACGGTTGATCCAAGCCACCTGAAAACCAAAGTTGACCGCACCCGCTACATCCCAAGCATTACTTGAATGAAATAATACTTGTCCTTTATTCACACAAAATTTATCTAACGCCAGCTGGTATACCCTCGGATCCGGCTTGTAGATAGCTAGATCATCAACCGAGATTACGTCGTCAATTAAATCACCAATCTGGGCATAAGCTACTGCGGCTTGCAGCATCGCTGGGGAGCCGTTAGATAGGATAGCCGTGGCAATGCCGGCCGCGCGTAGGTGCTTAAGTGTAGCTGATACTTCAGGATAACTAGAAAGCTGGTTGTAAGATTGCAGCAGCCGCTGCTCAAGTCCCGCTGCGGTCACCTCATGAGCCTGAAGTGCGTAACTAAGGGCTTCGGCAGTGATTTGTTGGAAGTCTACATAGCGTCCCATAAGGCTACGCAACCAAGTATATTCAAGCTGTTTTTGTCGCCATAGCATAGATATTGACTGCGCTTGAGGGCCTAATGACTGCGCATGCTGGCCAACAGCCGAATGCACATCAAACAGAGTACCGTAGGCATCAAAAACGCATAGTTTTACTGCTTTTAGGGCCTGCTTCATATATCTACTCCTTCCACACAAGTGCCGTATTATTTATACATTCATTCGCCGGGTTGATTGGCTTGCTCAACCGCACCTTGTTTAAATTCTTATGAATACTTTCTGTTCATTTGATGACACTCCTAGAAGGGCATTATCGCCCTGTTTAGTTATGTCCGTAAAGTCGGAGTAAAACCCCATATGGGGCGCCGGTAAATCAGAATCGCTCTTCGTTAACATTGAGAGCTGCGTTTTTTACCTCTTTTATGTAGGCGGTCATGTCACTAGATCGCAGCTCATACTCAATGGCATCAAACGCCTTGCCTGCACAGCAAAGCATTAACTTGATGAACTCTTTAGCCAAAAGAGATTTGGTGTTCGCTGATGAATTAAGGATGTCTATATTAAATTCAATATTAGGCAAGAAGAGCCTAACTTCAATTATATCACTCGGAAAAAGGTAAATTAGCTGTTATTTTTCTATGACAGACCTTAAGCACGACGACTTCTAAATGCATAAACCCCTGCATTTAGAATGCGTACCAAAGAATACGCCCCACTGCCCACAACATGACACCTATGCTTAAAAGTTAGGCCCAATGCATCATGTAGAGTTGAGAAATAGCGAGGGTGCCGAAGACGATTTCTATCAACACTCTGTAAACGCCAAATGGCATTTTTGCATTTAGTTGACCAATGTTAGTTTGGGCTGTCTCTTCATCCTGATCATTAACCCAAAACCTTCCCACCAATCACCTCTTACTAGATCGACATCACGCGATTTGGGCCGTCGTAGCCCCTACAAATAAGGCATCAACCAGTGTACAAATTCACACAGCTGAACCAAGGTGAGACCCCAACACCCTAATACAACCTGCTAGTCTAGCAATTGGTCAGCCCTGACGCGGTGACGCTCATTTTCATAATGCGCTTCAGTCACCTTGCCATACAGGTCTTTGACTCGATATAAACTGCCAATCATCCCAGGCTGCTCGGTAAAGGACATGATCAGTAATAAGCGGTCGTCATTGCCCGTATTTTCGGTGACTTGATGCAGGGAATACCTGCCTTTGAAAAACTGCATATCACCAGCATTCAACTCTAAACGCACAATCCGGCTGCGGTCACCGTTGAGCACTTGCGTCACTGCTTCATAGCACTCATCCTCTTGGCTTCTCAGGTTGGGCACATACTCAAAATAACCACCCGATAAGGCCGGTTTCAGCAATATGGTAATGGTGAATTCATTAGTGTCGTAATGCCAGTTGAACTGCTGCCCAGGCTTACCTAAATTAACAATCATATTGGAGACTGGGTCTTCATAGATAAAGAGCTCTTGCTTGCCCAAGCAATCGGCTAAAAACCGAGCCAGAGGCTGCCAGTGATACAAATGGCGAGCTGCTGTTTCTTCAGTTAGCAAGTCAGCTGTGATAAAACCGTTAGTTCTGGGCAAAAACACATTGCGTGGATGGTCTTTTGGCAAACCAGCATCACCATCGCTGAGGTAAACATTACAATGTTTCATGGCCGAGTAGTAGGCCTGCTGTTTGAGCTCAAGTGCCTCTTTAAGCAACCCTTGTAAGCCAGCTTCGCTGAGGAAGTTCTTAATCACTGCACAGCCATCTTTGGCCAGCCCTGCTTGCACTTGAGTAATCAGTGCAGCCCTTGCAGGGCTATCTAAATCGGCGATAGGATAACGCTGATGTTCGAGTATATCTAAGGTTTTCAGTTTGCACATGACACACCTCTATCTTTTACTTGTTATACATCCATCAATAAACACATCACACATTTTTTGAGCCCCTTGCGGCGTCATCCCATCCTTGCCAGTAGCCAAACTGCTCCATAAACCATCAATCAAAATAAACAGTCCTTGGGCTGCCATGGCGGGTTCAATAGTTACAGCATAGTCTTGTTCTAAGGCCGCAAATAACGGTTGCACAGTTGTCCTAAACTGTTCAGTTGAATCTTGAATTGGTATTAAGTAGCGTGGCGTAAATCGGCAAGCATTAGTAAATTCTTGCCAAGCAGACGCCATGTGCCAGCTATAAATCGGCGTCTCAAAGCTAGTGTAAGCAATGTGACGAATGCGCACGTCCAACGGCAAACTTTGGTCGTTAGCAATCGCTACTTTTAAGGTTTGAGCTTCATCAAAAAGCCCCTGTAAGGCCACCATTAAAAGGTCTTCTTTACTGTTGAAGTAATGAGCAATTAAGCCCCTAGAGGCGCCCGCCTCAGAACATATTCGGGCCACAGTGGCACCCTCAATGCCATAACGAGCAACAGTCACCAAAGAGGCTTTTAACAAACTTTTTTCGCGCATGACTCGAGTGGCTGCTTTTGACAATGGTTTGGTGGCTGACTTGAGCATTATTGGTGCAGTCATGGTCACAGTTGAGTATTTATTGATTCAAAAAACACACATTATATTAACAATGTTGGACGGTCAACAAGTTTTTATAAGGGATATTGGTGAGCCGCAGGTTATGTCCGATGGCACTTCAAGCAAGTGGGTGACACGGTGATTATAATGGCTTTATCTAATGCTTATAGCCCATAGTAAAATCGTGCTAATATATACCAATACCTTCGCACCCACTCCCTAGCCAGAACATCCATGAACAATGCTGTGAGCGAAGTTAAAACAAGCAGAAATACCAAAGCATTACCTAGGCTCGAGGGGTAAGTTCAAGCGTAATTAATTGGTGATAAATGACTATTTTGAGTCGCTAGCTAAGGCCGAATCAGCGAATGTCATAATTTTGCAAAGGGTCTCCAGTGTGGTTGCCACAATGAAACAATTTATACTGTTATTCAACCAGCTTTTACAACGCTGGGGCGACCTTGTCATCGCTTACCCTAAGCGCGCCATCGGCCTGGTGGTCGTATGCTCTTTGGTTAGTATGAGCCAGATATGGTTTATACAATTCGACGCAAGCCTCGAAGGATTCCTGCAAAAGGGAGATCCTGCCATTACCAAGCTGGTAGCCGCGCGTAAGGAGTTCGGCCACGGGGAGATGGTATTAGTCACTATGCAGGCAGATGACCTGTTTGCTGCGCAACATCTACAAGTACTAAAACAATTGCACCAACAACTTGAACAGGAAGTGCCCTGGTTGGACAGTGTAACCAGTCTGGTTAATGCCCGTGTGCTGACGGCCGAGGCCGACACCTTGCTGGTCAATAAATTTCTGCAGCCTTTGCCACAAACCCAGCCCCAGCGTGATGCTATGCGCACCGCTGCCTTAAGCAACCCTTTATATCGCAATCTGATTATTTCTGCCGATGGCCATTTTACTACGCTCGCCATCAAGCCCTTAGCTTATATTGTCCCCACCAATAGTGACGCTATGGACTATTTAGACGAACCTAGCCTAGAGGGTGATTTTGATGCCAGCAGTATCGATTTCGATGCCTCTGCCATCACGGTCACCGGCGACCGGGTGACTGAAGCGCAACTAAATATAATCAGCCACAAGGTCAAAGCCATTGTCGCTCAGTATCAGGGTCATGGGCGCACCTTCTATGTTGGCGGCATGCCCGTCATTACCGAAACCCTTATCGATACCATGATGTGGGAAATGCTGACCTTTATGCCATTGGCAATTATAACCATTGCTTTGATGATGTTAGTATTATTTCGCCGTCGCCATGGGGTGATGTTGCCTATGCTGACCGTGGTGTTAACATTATTAACCACGGTTGGAATTATTTGCGCCCTGCGTATCCCCATCCAGACCACCATGAGCATCTTACCTAGCTTTTTGCTCACAGTCAGCGTCGGCGCTTCCGTGCACCTTTTATCACTATTTTTCCGCGCTTACGATGCTGGTACTAACAAGCTACAAGCCTTGCAAGAAGCCCTGGCTCACACCCGCACACCCATTATTTTTACCAGCCTCACCACCGCGATAGGCTTGTTGTCTTTTGCTGGCTCGCCGATGATCGCCCTGGCCCGCTTAGGCCTGTTTTCAGCGCTTGGTATTAGCGTCGCCCTGATCTACACCCTGACTCTGGTGCCCGCCATTATTTGCCTGCACAAGGTGCCGCGCAAACAACAAGCCATGCCCAACCCAAAGGTCACTAGCATAATCAAGGCTGCAGTGGGGGCCAGTACCCGTTATCCCCTTTGGGTGTTGTTGTTTGGCTTGTTAGTGACTGCCACTGCGATTAGTAGTTTGCAGCACTTGAAGTTTTCCCATAACCCTATGACATGGCTGGCGCCCGATGCAGAAATCAGCCAAGCAGTGAAGGCCATTGATAGCAACATGGGCGGCAGCATCAGTGTGGATATTATCGTTGATACCGGCACGGATGAAGGCTTATATCAACCGCACTTCTTACACCAGCTGGACTCATTTAGCAGTTGGCTCAATGGTTACCATTCGGGCGCCATTAAAGTTGCCAAGGTGACTGGCTTAAATGACATCATCAAAGAAGCGCATCAGGTGCTCAATGGCAATGACCCAAGCTTCTACCGAATACCCAAACGGGCAGCAGTGGTGGCTAACGAGCTGTTTTTGATTCAAATGTCTGGCCCAGACGAGCTTGAATCACTTGTCGATTCAGCTTTCAAAAGCACTCGCTTAACGGTCATTATGCCTTGGCTAGACACCTTGCATTACCGACCCTTTATCAATGATATAGAACGCCAAGCAGCAGCCACATTTGATGGTCAAACCCAAGTGACCTTGACAGGTATGGTACCGGTAATGGGTACCACCCTTAGTCACGTTATTAGTACCACTGCCCAAAGCTATATTATTGCTTTCAGCTTTATTAGTATTATGATGATTTTGTTACTGCGCAGTTGGCGCTACGGTTTGTTGGCCATGGTGCCAAACCTAAGCCCTATATTAATAACCCTGGGGCTGATGCAGTTGCTGCAGATTCCTTTGGATATGTTTACCATTTTGGTGGCCTCCATTGCCATTGGCATCGTCGTTGATGACACGGTCCACTTTATGTATCACTGCAAACACAACTACCAGCGTTGCGGTGATATGCCCCAGGCCATACATTACGCTCTAGACACGAGTGGTAGGGCTATGCTCACCACCTCAACCATACTCAGCATCGGTTTTGCCATGTTAATGTGGTCAGATCTTACTAATCTTTTTAACTTCGGGATGCTCATTAGCATTACTGTAATTTTAGCTTTAGTGGGCGATTTCCTACTGGCTCCAGCCCTAATGATGCTATTTGGTCAAAATCGGGCAGGTAATAATCATAAATTCGTTAGCAATAGGCCGCGCAACGGTAAATCGTGAACCTAGTCAGGCCTGGAAGTCAATCGCCACTATGCCTCTTATACCGTGGCCAGTTTTACTTGACCACTACAACCCTGTAGAAGCTATCATGCGTGCTCTATTGATAAGGTTTAGAGAATTCAATACGAATCCATTGCTTTAGAGCTTCAATTTCGGCAGAGATGGGCTCTTCATTTTCAGTGTTGGCAAAATAATGAGACTGATTTAATGGTATGGGCCCACCAACGATGCATATATCCTTACCCATTCCAATAGATCCTCTGGCAAAACGCTCAATCAAAACTGCACACCCAGTGCCAAAAGCTGCAAGTTCACACGCGAGCACTGACGTATCAACTTGTAACCTTATGGCATCATCAGCACTGGCTTCGTAACGAAGATCAAAGTGATTCATGTAGCGTGACCAATGATCGTCGTACCCCACAATATTAATAGGCTCCAGATGACATAAATCACCAAGGGCAGAAATTTTTTTGCTGGTTTGCTCACTACATATAGGTACAATGAATTCGTCAGACAGCTTTTCAGCGGCTTGGGTATGCTTGCGGCTTGGCATCAAAACAATGTCAATGTCTACCTTTTGAGTATCAATAGGATCACGCCACATTGAGGTCACAAGTTTGAGCTTAATATTGGGGTATTGTTGATGAAATTCAGTCAATCTTGGGGTGAGCCATATCAACACCGCAATCGACGCTCGTACGACTATAGTTCGTTGTATATCTGTTCCAAATAACCCGTAGGTTGCATGGGTTAGCTTCGCCAAACCCTCACGCACAGACGGCAAATACGACTTACCAGCCTTAGTTAACTGAACTTTTTTTGGATGGCGCACAAACAGGTCTTGCCCCAGTTTAGTTTCAAGAGACTTAATGTGCTGACTCACAGCAACCTGCGTCAATCCAAGTTCTCTTGCTGCAGCGGAAAACCCAGACAACCTTGCAGCAGTTTCAAATGTTCTTAGCCAGTTTAGATTTATATTCGTATTCATAGATAAATTTAATTAAGCCTTAGGCCTATATTATATAATTTTATTTTGCCTAATATTTAACATAGCATACTCCTAAAGCCCTTTGCACAACAATTATTAGGAAAAAAATATGATCCAGCGACTACCACGTGAAATAACGCCTGAAGAAGTGAATGACTACCATCGCAATGGTGTCATCATGCTAAAAGACATGTTTGATTCTCAGTGGATTGAATTACTGAAGCGGGGCTTAGCTAAAAATATGAACAATCCCACTCACCGCGCAAGAACTTGGGATCGGGATGCTCAGGGTCGGACAATGTTTTGGGACAGCCAGGCTTGGCAGAGCATTGACGAATACCAAGAATTTATTTTCAATTCCGCAGCTGCCCAGTTGGCTGGCAAACTATTAAGAGCTAAAGAGGTTAATTTTTTCTTTGATGCGGTATTTTTGCGTTCTCCAGGCTCTCAGTTTTCAACGCCTTGGCATCAAGACGAGCCATATTGGTCTATTGAGGGATATGACACCTGCACTATTTGGATGCCACTTGTGCCTGTTAGAAAGAAGAATGCTCTCGCCTTAGTCCCTCGCTCACATTTGAATAATCGAATTTTCGATCAATACAATTTTGGCAACCTCAACCCAGATAGACATAAAGATGTTGATCAGGTTGATTTTTCTCTCATTTCTGAAGAATCCATACCGGATATTGACGAAAACCGGGAAAAATATGGTGTCGTATCGTGGGACATGCAGCCTGGCGATTGTTTGGTCTTTAACAGCCGAACCTTACATGGGGGGTCGGGAAAGCTAGATGAAGACCAAGAATTACAGGTATTTACCAGTAAGTGGGCAGGAGATGACGTTCATATAAAGTTCAAAGACTGCGGTATGGATCCAGATCACAGTAACATCATGACTGAATATGGCCTAAAGTCAGGAGATCGTTTAGGTACAGATCTATACCCATGTTTCCAATGTCGTGTGGATGGTTAAAAAAAATGACTCATAGTAACTGATGCACAGGCCGCGTACTTTGCTTTACCATTCTTGTAAGTATGAACATATCGCCAGAAAGTGTATTTCATTACTTGACGCCCATTTTTTAGTCAATTTGTGATGTTAGTGTTTTTTTTGAAGCATCTATGATTTAAGGGAATTCCTATGGTTTTTGCTAAGGTAAAAACACATTACGATTATATTATTGCTGGTGCTGGATCTGCTGGTTGTGTTTTAGCTCGTCGCTTGTCAGATGCTGGGCATCAGGTGCTTTTGCTTGAAATGGGAGGCACTGACAAATCTTGGGTTATACAAATGCCGGCAGGCTTGCGTTCAGTATTTAAACCGACCTCAAAATATAATTGGTGGTTTCACACACAACCACAGAGACATCTCAACAACCGTAAAATTCAACAGCCTAGAGGAAGAGTTTTGGGCGGTTCCTCGTCAATAAACGGCATGACCTGGTTACGAGGCCATGCACTAGATTATGATCGTTGGCATCAAGAAGGCGCCGAAGGCTGGAATTGGGCAAGCTGTTTACCATACTTTAAAAAAATCGAAAGCAGTACATTATCGAGTGAATACCGTGGCCTCGACGGGCCAATAGGCGTTCAACGCCAAGAGCAACTTAGCCCATTAAATGCTGCTTTTCTTGAAGCAGGACAACAGGCAGGCTGGCAGCTAACAGACGACGTGAATGGCTATCAACAAGAAGGTGTATCACGTTTTGAAATGAGCGTTAAAAACGGTATTCGTAATAGCACAGCTTTTGGTTACTTACGTCGCCGCACAAATACAGGCAACTTAACGATTTGGACTGGTTGTCAAATTCTCAAAGTAAACATCGAGGATAGCACGGCCAGTGGCTGCCAGGTGTTCTACAAAGGAAAGGTACTTGATGTCTTTGCTGGCAAGGAAACATTATTGTGTACTGGAGTGTTTGGTTCTCCGCAATTATTGATGCTTTCTGGCATCGGACCCGCTAAGCAACTCGCAGAGCACTCAATTCAATGCAAAGTGGATTTGCCCGGTGTTGGAGAAAATTTACAAGATCATGTTGAATGCCATATTCAGATTGAAACAAAGCAACCCATTTCTTTAAACCGAGAGCTGCAACCCCACAGAATGCTATGGGCAGGTATGCAATGGTTTGGATTTAAAAAAGGTGTCGCTGCGGTAAATCAATGTCATGTGGGTGCTTTTTTAAATAGCTCCGCACAAACGCCCCATCCTGATATTCAATTTCATTTCTTTCCAGTGTTTTTTGATAAAGACTGGATTCCTGTGCCTACCACTTATGGTTATCGGATTGGCGTGGGACCTATGCGACCTACAAGCCGCGGTAGTGTGCGCTTAGCTAGCAATAAAGTAACGGATCCATTACACATCGATCCTAACTATATGTCGACAGCAGAAGATTTTCGAGTGATGCGTGAAGCAGTAAGCTTGGGTCTTGAAATAGCAAGCCAACCAGCCTTTGCACCTTTCCATTATCGAGAGGACACACCTGGTTTTCAGATTCGTAGCACCAAGCAGATAGATGATTTTATTCGTGATGATGCCGCCAGTGCATACCACCCCTGCGGGACTTGCAAAATGGGCTCAGAAAATGACGATATGGCAGTACTCGATAGTGAGCTTCGCGTTCGTGGTGTAAAAAATTTAAGAGTGATCGATGCATCGTCTATGCCCTCGTTACCTAGCGCTAACATCAACGCTGCTACGATCATGCTAGCAGAAAAGGCCAGTGATATATTATTGGGGAATACGCCATTAGCAGCCCAAACACTGGGTTTTTTAAGCCGCTAAATACGCATTAACTCAGCAACGACTAAAGGATAAGTTATGAAAAAAAATATGGTTGAACTGCACACTGCCAGTGTTGAAGAACAGTCAGTATGCCAAAGCTGGGCTTTATGGGAAAGTGGCGACGTGAGTGAATTTTCTTACGATTATGATCAAGATGTAGAGTTTATTGTTCAGCAAGGAAAGGCAATTATCCACAGTCAGTTTGGTGACAGCATAGACATCATGGCAGGTAGCCGAGTAATCATACGCGCTGGCGTATTTGGGCGTTGGGATATACATTCTGCGGTCACCAATCGTTATGCATATCTTAAATAAACGTAACGTGAAGCTTTTAAATAGGTGGAAAAACAACCACCGCCAAAAACCCTTAAAAATATAAACAGCTTCAACTACTAAAAAGAACTTAATTATGAAACCGACTCAGCTATATATAAACGGACAATACTGCGATGCAACCTCAAACGAAACCTTTGCTAATTACAATCCAGCAACTGACGAGTTATTAGCAATAATTCAAAGTGCTTCTTTAAGTGATGTTGATAAAGCAGTCACTGCGGCTAAACATGGCTTTGCTATTTGGTCTGCAATGTCAGGCACGGAACGTGGCCGTATTTTACAAAAAGCAGTCGCTATATTGCGCGAACGCAACGATGAATTGGCCATGATAGAGGTATTAGATACGGGTAAGCCAATTCAAGAAGCCAATAGTGTTGATATAGCAACCGGCGCTGATGTTATTGAATATTATGCCGGCCTTGCCACCACTATCAGTGGTCAGCAACAAGATCTAGGAGGTTCTAATTTTTATTATACTCGTCGTGAGCCGCTAGGAATTTGTGCAGGTATTGGCGCCTGGAATTACCCTATTCAAATCGCAATGTCGAAGTCAGGTCCAGCACTTGCTGAAGGTAACGCAATGATATTCAAACCCTCTGAAGAAACGCCTTTAGGCGTACTTAAACTGGCATAGATTTATACACAAGCTGGCCTTCCCGATGGCGTTTTTAATGTCGTACAAGGTGACGGAAAAGTTGGGTAAATGCTTTCTCATCATCCCAAAATTGCCAAAGTATCCTTTACTGGTGAATGTGGTACAGGCAAAAAAGTAATGGCTGATGCTGCGATCACTTTAAAAGAAGTCACAATGGAACTCGGTGGAAAATCTGCTTTAACGGGGACCAAATAAAAATTACTATCACGAACCCTAAAGCGTTATTCGCCTAAGTTATTGATATATGTGGCGCGCCAGGAGGGAGTCGAACCCCCGACCAACAGGATCGGAACCTGCTACTCTATCCAGCTGAGCTACTGGCGCGTATTACTCAACCCTTAAAGAAATAAGGGATACTGCGAAGAAGCCGTATGATACGTGGGTTGAACTGCAGGTTCAAGAGATCCTGAGGTGCTTTTACGGGTTGTTTTGCTTCTCTCTGCGGTAATTTTTCTAATAGATAGGGAGGATTAAGCAATGGGCCTTTCACGTTGGGTGGGAATGCCGCTATAATGCGACATCATTTCCTGTAAAGTGGCCAACCGCTGTGGTTGTATCACTTTAACTTTCATATTTTAGAAGAGGCCCTTACGTGAAAACATTTAAGCCTGCAGCCCTATTCAGCCTTTTAGCTGGTGTAATTTTGAGTCTTGGCGCACTTACCGTGGTCGCCGACCACGACAGTGACGAAAGCATCGCTGAACGCATCAGTGCAGTTGGAAACTTGTGTGTAGAGGGTGAGAAGTGCAAAGCACCTGTAGCCAAGGCCGTTGCTGCACCTACTGGACCTCGTTCTGGTGCTGACGTTTACACAGGCTCTTGCGCTGCATGCCACGGTACTGGCGCTGCTGGCGCACCGAAGTTAGGTGATACGGCAGCTTGGAGCCCACGTGTGGCTAAAGGCCTAGACGCTTTAATTGCTAACGCCATGAACGGTATTAATGCGATGCCACCTAAAGGTATGTGTATGGACTGTTCGGATGACGAAATTACAGATGCCGTCAAACATATGGTTGATAACTCTAAGTAGTTAAACAGCCGACGACAAGCCCGGCTTTAGCCGGGTTTTTTGTGCCTGATTATAAAAATCAAAATAAGGGTAAAGCGGCTATCTCTGATTACTTAAAAGGCCTAATTCTCACTACCTTAGGCGTAGTGATTTTGAGTTTTGACGGCCTTCTTATTCGCCTGATTTCTGCTGGGTCTTTCGACTTGTTGTTTTGGCGTGGGCTATTGCTAAGCCCTGCGGTCATCGTTTTGCTCATGTTACAGAAGTCGAAGGCGTCTTGGTGGCCCCACGATGCTGCCGCCCTACGCTCTTCGGCGTTAATGGCCATCACGACCATTACCTTCATTTTGGCCATCAATTTAAGTTCGGTCGCTAATGTGTTAGTGATCATTAGCTCTCAACCCTTGTTTGCGGCCGTGTTTGGCTGGTTACTACTGAAAGAAAAACCTGCCCCTGCAACATGGTTAGCCATAGTGGTTTGTTTATTGGGTATCGGTTGGGTACTTTGGGACTCATGGGGAGGAGCCCACTGGCTAGGTGATTTGTTGGCCTTGGCTTGTTGTATCACTTTATCGGCAAAGTTTGTCAACGATCGTGCTGTTAGCCATAGAGATATGACTCCAGCGTTAATATCGGCGGGTTTGGTGGTGGCATTTATTAGCTATTTTGCTGGCGACCCCATGGCTTTGTCTGGCAGCGATTGGGGCTATATGATTGCCTTATGCTTGATCATCAACCCACTAGCATTCTTCTTGATCACTTTGGGACCCATGCGCATCCCTGCCGCAGAAGTGGGCATGTTAATGCTGCTAGAAACTGCCGCAGGGCCATTGTGGGTGTGGTTAGTGCTAAGCGAGGAACCAACCTCTGCAGCCCTACAGGGCGGTACGATTGTGATAGCCACCCTGTTATTACATAGCATCTACCAATGGCGCAAGAGCAAACTTCCGCTGGCCTAAAAGTCTTCGAACATGCCTTTTAATCCGGCCAATGTGGCCTGTCCTTGGGCCAGATTTTTGCTGGGGTCATCATCGCCACGGCCCTGCCATTCTAGGTCATCTTCTGGCAATTCATCTAAAAACCGGCTCGACGTACACTCTATGAGTTCACCATATTGTTTACGCTTGCGGGCCAAAGTGATGGCCAAAGTTCGTTTGGCGCGGGTAATGCCTACATAAGCTAAGCGCCGCTCTTCTTCTACGTTGCCCTCATCCACCGCATTACGGTGAGGTAATAACTCTTCTTCCATGCCCATCAAAAACACATGGGGAAACTCTAAACCTTTAGCAGAATGCAGCGTCATCATTTGTACACGGTCGGTTTCGTCTTCTTCCTGCTGGCGCTCTAATAAGTCCATCAGCACTAGGCGCGCTACTGCATCGCCCATGTCGGCGTGGTCGTTTTTTTCTACGGCTTTTTCTAGGGAGGTTTGCAACGAAGATATCAGGGTTTCTACGTTGGCCATACGCTTTTCTGCCATTGGCGGGCCACTAGAGGTTTGAAGCAGCCATTCTTGATACTCCATATCTCGCACCATTTGGCGCACACTGGCAATGGGGTCTTCACGTTGAGACTTTTCTGATAGGTGCTCTATCCAGGCACCAAATTCTTTGACTCGAGCCAGTGCTGCACCACTAATATACTGCTCTATACCCATTTCTTGGCAGGACTTAATCAGGCTTTCGCCGCGCATGTTGGCGTAGTTAACCAGTTTCTCTAAGGTGGCCGCGCCAATTTCGCGCCGTGGCGTATTAACGATACGCAAAAAGGCGTTGTCGTCGGCTGGGTTTAACAGAATCTTGAGGTAGGCCATTATGTCCTTTACCTCGGTGCGAGAGAAAAACGATTGCCCACCACTCATCTTATACGGCACTTTATAGGCCTGTAACTTAAGTTCCATTAACCGCGCTTGGTGGTTTCCACGGTAGAGAATGGCAAAGTCTCTAAACTCAGCTTGGTTTTGTAGCTGGAATTGCAGGATCTCTGTGGCGATGCGCTCTGCCTCTGCGTCTTCGTTACGGCAACTAATCACTCGTATCGGATCACCAAAGGCCTTGTCACTCCACAAGGCTTTACTAAATTTGTGGGGGTTGTTGGCAATGAGTTGATTGGCCACCTTCAGAATACGGCCCGTGGAGCGATAATTTTGCTCCAACTTAATCACTTTAAGCGACGGGAAATCGGCCTGTAATTCCTCCAGATTCTCTGGTCTTGCGCCACGCCAGGCGTAAATGGATTGGTCATCGTCGCCTACCACGGTAAAGTTGCTGCGCTGGCCGACCAGCTGTTTAACTAACAAGTATTGCGAACTGTTGGTGTCTTGGTATTCATCGACTAACAAGTAACGTACTTTGTTTTGCCATTTTTCGAGGATGTCTGGCCGCGCTTTAAATAGTTCCACCGGTTGCAAGATCAAGTCGTCAAAATCAACACCGTTATACAGCTTTAGGGTCTTTTGATAGGCTTCGTAGACTCGCGCTGCCAGTGCTTGCTCTGGGCCATTGGCACCCGCCATGGCTCGGGCCGGGCTAATGATATCGTTTTTCCAGTTAGATATCTGATGCTGTATAGGTTCGCAGGCATCTTCGGCGGCCTCAAACTCTTTGTGGGTCAAGTCTTTGAGTAATCCCAATACATCTTGCGAATCAAAAATGGAAAAGCCTGGCTTGTAACCTAGAGCCGTCACTTCTTTGCGAATGATGTTAAGGCCCAAGTTATGGAAGGTCGAAACCGTCAGTCCGCGACCTTCTTTATCGGTGACTAAATTACCCACCCGCTCTTTCATCTCGCGGGCCGACTTGTTGGTAAAGGTTAAGGCGATAATTTGATGGCCTTTGAGGCCGCATTCGCCGATTAAATAGGCAATTTTTTGGGTGATCACGCTGGTTTTGCCAGATCCCGCGCCAGCCAATACCAATATCGGCCCTGTGATGGCTTCTAGGGCTTCTTGTTGACGAGGGTTAAGGCGACTCACGGATATAAAGACTCTGGCAGAACATAATAAGGCAAAAAATGAGCTGCGAATTATAGGCCTTTTTAGCGGAGGTTGCGCCCTATATTTGCTGAGATTCCTGACTCAGCACATCTAATCTACGATAACTTAATGCTTCTAATAGGTGGTTTTTTTGAATCTTGACCGAGGCGTCTAGGTCGGCAATGGTGCGTGCGACCTTAAGAACTTTATGAATACCTCGCGGTGAAATATTTAAGTTGGCAATCGCTTGGGTCAACAGCGCCACCTCAGGTTTAAGCAGTGCGGCATGGCGCTCTAATTCCACCCCCGAGAGATAACCATTGAGTTGCCCAGCCCGTTGTAGTTGAGTGGCTTGTGCATGTAACACTTTTTGTTTGGCCTGTGCCGTTGATATACCAACTTGAGGTGCCAGCAAGGCCTGCGCGCTAGGCCGCTGTACGGCCACCTGCAGGTCTATGCGGTCCAATAACGGCCCCGACAGGCGCTGTAAGTAGTTGGCCACTTTGGTGGGGCTACAGCGGCAACTCACCAGGTCATCGCCGTAGTATCCACAGGGGCAGGGGTTGGTAGCGGCGATAAGGCGAAAATTGGCTGGCAGGCGGCTTTGGTAGGCGGCCCTAGACACATGCACCTCACCACTTTCTAATGGCTGTCTGAGGCCGTCTAAAACATGCCGCGGAAACTCTGCCAACTCATCTAAGAACAACACGCCATGATGAGCTTGGCTAATTTCCCCCGCTCGAGGCACTCGGCCGCCACCCACCAAGGACACAGCTGACGCGCTATGGTGCGGTGCTCGCCATGGCGGTTGACGCCAAGTTGCCGCATCAAACACACCTAAACTGGAATTAATGGCGCCCAGCTCCAACGCCTGCGCTTCGCTAAGGGGCGCAAGTAACCCTCGTAATCGTTGCGCGAGCATGGTTTTGCCCGTGCCCGGCGGTCCACACATGAGCATATTATGATTGCCTGCGGCGGCAATAATAAGCGCTCTTTTAGCTTGCTCTTGGCCACGCACATCAAGCAGCTCAAATGCTTGCACGGGGATAGGCTCAGATGCCGCAACTGTGGGAAACTGTTGTTGTTCTGGGTAGAGAAGCCACTGGCTCAATTGAGTTAAATTAGCCGGGCTGATGACCTTACTTTGCTGTGGCATCAGCGCTTCTGCGGCATTAGGTGGTGCGACTACCATCACTCTGTTATCGGTTTGGCAGGCCATCGCTGCGCTCAGAATGGCCGGGCATGGGCGCAAATCAGCGCTCAAGGCTAACTCTGCCACAAACTCATAAGTTTTCACTTCTTCTATGGGTAACTGGCCGCTAGCGGCTAGCAGACCTACAGCAATGGCTAAATCAAAACGGCCGCCTTCTTTCGGTAAATCTGCTGGAGCTAGGTTAATGGTAATGCGTTTGGTAGGAAATTCGAATCCGGCATTGAGTATGGCACTGCGTACACGATCTTTGCTTTCGCGCACCGCCGTTTCTGGTAAGCCCACAATGGTTAAGGCCGGTAAACCACCACTAAGGTGAGTTTCTACACTCACTAAAGGCGCTTCGATACCGACATAAGCTCGGCTGTAGGTGACTGCATAGGACATTGCCTTTCCTTGGCGAGGGGTGCGTGAGTGTTAAGTCTAGCAGCTGATTTACAACGCGCATTAACGCACTTAATCGGTGCAAATTTTTTACTGGTGCGCTCTTTTAGGGCTACTTGCTAGTTAGACAGCGGCTAAATAGTGGTTATTGCCTGTATTTCACCGTATTTACCCCACTTCAAGTTGGCACAATCCATGCAAACCCCTATGCTATACAATAGTGAGATTTTTTTAATTTATCAGTGCAAAGGAATACCCCATGAAATTGGTTAGCGCAATCATCAAACCTTTTAAACTAGACGACGTACGAGAAGCCCTGTCGGATATGGGAGTGCAAGGCGTCACCGTAACTGAAGTCAAAGGTTTTGGCCGTCAAAAGGGTCACACCGAACTCTATCGTGGGGCTGAATACGTGGTCGATTTTTTACCTAAGGTAAAAATTGAAGCTGCTGTAGACGACGAACTGGTTGACCAGGTTATCGAGGCGATCAGCAATACGGCTAACACCGGCAAGATTGGTGACGGCAAAATCTTTGTGGTCAATTTAGAGCAAGCCATTCGTATTCGTACAGGCGAAACGGGCCCAGACGCGTTATAAATCTCTAAAACCCAGTAAAAACGTTCATTTTGGCCTAATTTAGCGCTAAAAAGTCTGTAGGGTTTAATGACGACTATTTATCTTGTATATTATGGCAACCTATTTTTATAGCAGAATGAAAAAAGTCTTCTATAATTTTTGTTGGAAAGCACATACATAAAAACGTGGTATCAGCCACAATACTAAGAGTTGTCGACAAAAATGAGATACGCCGGTTTTAGAAGGGACTTCATACTGGGCTTGGTCGCGTGCGCGGCTATCCTTTGTGTTGCCTTATATATGGAATTTTCCATGGGCCTAGACCCATGCATGTTATGTATGAGCCAGCGCTTTGTTTACCTAGGCTTGGCCTTTGTATTTATGCTGGGTGCCTTCCACAATCCCTATTTTGGTGGTCACAAACGTTATGGTTTTTTACTCCTGCTATTGAGCTTAGCCGGCCTCGGCCTTGCTAGTCGGCAACTGTATTTACAAAGCTTACCTGCCGACTTGGTACCCGCTTGCGGCCCTAGCTTTAGCTATATGGTAGACGCATTTCCGTTTACAGAAGTATTAATGACCATGATTAAGGGTTCTGGTTCCTGTGCCGAAGTACAGTGGTCATTTTTAGGCTTGTCGATTCCAGGCTGGAGCTTTGTACTGTTCAGTGGCTTAATTCTCTATAACTTGCGGTTAACCTTGGTGCGCACCAAAATCTTATTGGTTTAAAAGTACCACGCCAAGCATTGCAGCACCGCGGCCGCCATAACACCTGCGATTACATCGTCGAGCATAATACCAAAACCACCTGCCACTTTTTTGTCGATCCAATTGATCGGCCAAGGTTTGGCTATATCAAAAATACGAAACAATACAAAACCCACTAAGATCCACACCCAGCCAGCGGGCGCGGCAACCATAGTAATCCAAAAACCTACAAACTCATCCCATACAATACCGCCATGGTCATGCACACCCAAGTCTTCTGCGGTTTTACCACACAGATAAACGCCCACCACCGTACTCACTAATAGCATCAGCAAATACAGGTCTAAACTGAGGTAAGACAAAGGCAGGTATAACGCCACCGCTGCCAATGTACCAAAGGTACCGGGGGCTTTAGGCGCAGCACCGCTGCCCAATCCAAAAGCCAACACATGGATAGGGTTACGCCAATTGGGTTTTACTTTGATATTACTCACTGTTGGGGGTCTCCTTAAAAGTGTTGATAGCCACTTAGAGGTTTATATTCAGCGCCATCGCTGTGCCAAATTCTACATCCCAGCTCGCTGCCAATAGTACCAATCATAGTAATCGGTACGGCACTATCGTGGGCATAAGCTAAAGCACTGGCCACATGGCTTTGCGGCAAGGTAAAACACAGTTCAAAGTCTTCGCCACCGCTAAGGGCGTAGTCTTGTGCTTGGGCTTTGGGAGCTTGTGCTAACAAGGCTGCCGACAAAGGCAGTTGGTTTAGCTGTAAGTCTGCGCCACAGGCGCTGGCTTTGAGGATGTGGCCTAGGTCTTGTACTAACCCGTCGGATACATCCACGCAAGCGGTGGCTTTGTGACGCAGCCACTGACCTAAAGCTAAACGCGGTGTAGGCTGCCAGTAGCGCTGAGCTAAGTACCCTTGGGCTTCGCGGTCTGCTTGCATCACCTGCAAACCTGCCGCCGAGTCACCTAAACTGCCAGACACCAAAATAGCGTCTCCGATTTTGGCACCGTTACGGGTTAAAGCTGCGCCTGTAGGGGTCCAACCCATGACATGAATGCTTATGCTCAAAGGGCCCTTAGTGGTATCACCACCGGCCAGGCTAATGCCGCAATCTTGTGCTTGGCAGGCTAGCCCTTGGCTAAAATCAGCCAGCCAATCTGGATCGGCATGCGGCAAGGTTAAACACAAGTTAAACCAGGCGGGCGTAGCCCCCATAGCAGCCAAATCACTAACACTAGCGGCTAAACACCGCTGGGCAATTTGATGGGGTTGCATGTCGGGAAAAAAGTGGGTGCCGGCGAGTAAGGTGTCGCTAGAGACGGCTAACTGACAGCCTTGAGGAATATCTAGCATGGCGCAATCATCGCCAATCCCAAGCGACATGACCGGCCCAGCTCGAAGTTCTGAGCGGTCAAAATAACGCTTGATGAGGTCAAATTCACCCATGGGAATCACAGGCTAGATTAACGCGGGGTTGAACTTTTTTTAGCAGCAATTTCTACCGCTCTGTGCTCAATTGCCAGCTTGTCTAGAATGCCATTAACGTACTTGTGGCCATCGGTAGCGCCAAATACCTTGCCTAATTCAATACATTCGTTAATCACAACACGGAAGGGCACAGCTACCGAATCGGTCAATTCAAACGCACCCAAACGCAAAACGGCAAGCTCAATCGGGTCTAACTCCGTTAGCTTACGGTCAAGGTGTTGCTCAATCATTTCGTCGAGGCTTTCTATTTGCGCTGCCACACCGCGCAACAATTGGCCAAACATACGTTTGTCTGCATTTTTAAAATCTTGGTCAGCCAAGAACTGGGCCTGCACTTCAACCGCGCTAGCGCCGCTCATGTGTAGTTGATACAAAGCCTGCAGTGCCAATTCTCTGGCACCACGGCGACGGTCTGGACGACCTTTAGCTGCGCTCATTTATGCCTCTAGTTGACGAAGTAGGCTAACCATTTCTAAGGCGGACATAGCGGCTTCTTCGCCTTTGTTGCCCGCTTTAGTGCCACTGCGCTCAATGGCTTGCTCAATGGAGTTTACCGTTAATACGCCGTTGGCTACCGGGATATTATATTCCAAGCCAACTTTGCTAATGCCCGAAGAGGCTTCTCCAGACACGTATTCAAAGTGTGGCGTTCCACCACGGATCACAGCACCTAGGGCAATGATGGCGTCATCTTTGCCCTGTTGCGCAATTTTTTGGACCGCCAAAGGAATTTCAAATGCGCCTGGCACTCGTACTACGCGGATCTTATCGGCATCAACTCCATGGCGCTTAAGGGTGTCTAAAGCACCCTCCACTAGGCTTTCAACTACAAAAGCGTTAAACCGGCCCACGACTAGTGTGTAATGACCGTTGGCGTCGTTAAAACGACCTTCAATATGAGTAACAGACATAGGTTTTCCTTGTTTTATTGCTGCTGACAACCCAATTATTGGTTGCAGTCAATATATTCTTCAATTTCTAAATCAAAACCAGAGATGGCATTAAACTTCATCTCTTGGCTTAACAAACGCATTTTGCCCACACCTAATTCACGTAAGATTTGTGAACCGGTACCCACATTTAAATAGGCACCCGAGCCGTCGGTGTTAAACTGGCGTGGTGCGCCGGTTTCAAAAAAGGCATCAATACTGCCTTGCAGGTTACTGTCGTTACCTTGGCCCAACAACACCAACACGCCACAGCCTTCTTGAGCAATACGTTCTAACGACGAATCGATAGTCCACTTGGGTGTGGCAGGCACTGCGCCCACTAAATCACGCAATACGTCTGCCATGTGCACCCGCACTACCGTAGAGTCTTGGGGCTTAATATCACCCATGGTCAGCGCCAAATGAGTGCCACCGTAAATACTGTCTTGGTATGTGTGTAGGCTAAATTCACCATGACGCGTCGGGAGTGCATGATGGCTCACTTTGGTGACGGTCTTTTCGTTAAGGTTACGGAAATGAATCAAGTCGGCAATAGTGCCGATTTTCAAATCGTGCTCGGCGGCAAACTTCATCAAGTCATCACGTCGCGCCATGGTGCCGTCGTCGTTCATAATTTCCACAATGGTCGCGGCCGGTGTATAGCCAGCAAGGCGAGCTAAGTCGCAGCCTGCTTCGGTATGGCCTGCGCGGGTTAACACGCCGCCTTCTTTGGCCATTAAAGGAAACACGTGACCCGGCTGAACAATGTCAGAGGGGTTTACGTCGCCAGCAACTGCGGTACGAATGGTATAGGCACGATCGGCCGCAGAAATACCCGTAGTTACCCCTTCGGCGGCTTCAATGGAAACGGTAAAATTAGTTTCGTAAGCCGTGCCGTTGCTTTGTACCATCAGAGGCAAATCTAACTTTTCGCAATGTTCACGAGACAATGTTAAACAGATAAGGCCACGGGCGTGCTTGGCCATAAAGTTGATGTCTTCAGGCCGCACTTGCTCGGCGACCATAACTAAATCACCTTCATTTTCGCGATCTTCGTCATCCATAAGGATGATCATCTTGCCTTGGCGCAAGTCGTCTATCAGCTCGACTGAGGTGTTCATGTTCATGTGCTAATCCATCAATAGTTTGGCAGCCCACACAACACAGTGTAACGCAGGCAATTTAGCGGGCCATTGTGCCAGATTTCACAGGCAGTGGCTAGTTATCAGGGCCCTTGGGGCTTACTTCAATGCACCAATCTACACCCACTTGTGTCATGCCATCTATTTTTAGGCCGTAGGCTTGTGACATCTGTTCAAACGGCAGCTCAAATAACGGCCTAGCCGTACAACCGAGCAGCTTAGGGGCCATAAAGATAATCAACTGATCTACCAGCGACTGGGTTAAAAATGCACCACTTAAACGGGCACCGGCTTCCACTAACACTTGATGACATTGACGGCGAGCCAGCTCGTCTAGCAAGGCGGCTAAATCTACACTGCCTTGCTGATTCTCGGGCGCAGTCCACACCTCTGCACCAGCATTCACTAGCGGCGCAAAAAGAGACTCATCCTGCACACAGGTGGCGATTAGTACCGGGCCTGATTGCTGCAAAAGCTTGGCCTCTACCGGCGTGCGTAATTGGCTGTCCACCACCACTCTGAGCGGTTGCTTAAGGCATTTAATGGCCGTCGCCGACACACCTGCTGCAGCCAATTCGTCGGCTCGGCAATTCATGCTCGGATCGTCTATTAATACTGAACCGATGCCGGTAATTACGGCACAACTTTGGGCCCGTAACAAATGCACTTGTGCACGAGCCTCGGGGCCGGTGATCCATTGGCTTTCGCCCGACTGCATGGCGGTGCGCCCGTCTAGGCTCATGGCCATTTTATTAATAACCCAGGGTTTTTTAGTGCTCATATGTGTTAAAAACGCGCGATTACTGGCTTCGCACTCGGCCTCCATTACTGGCCCAACCACCTCGACCCCTGCAGCTTCAAGTTGCTCTAAACCTTGGCCTGCGACTTGCGGGTTGGCGTCTTGGCAGCCGTACACTAAACGACTTATACCCGCTTCTATTAAGCCTAAGCTGCAAGGTGGCGTGCGGCCGTAATGGCTGCAGGGTTCAAGGGTTACATAGGCAGTTGCACCCCTACTCGCAGCGCCTGCCACTCGCAGCGCCATCACTTCGGCGTGGGGGCCACCTGCAGGCTGGGTGAAGCCTTGGCCCACGACAGTGCCGTCATGCACTATGACACAACCCACTGCGGGGTTAGGCCGAGCACTCAACTGTGCCTGTTGCGCCTGTAACAACGCGAGAGCCATGTAATGTGCGTGGGGCTTGGAGGCAGGCATTATTTCGCTTGGTGCTCTTGTTCAAGGCGTTCGATTTCTGCCCTAAATTCGTTTAAATCCTTAAAACTTCTATAAACCGACGCAAAACGAACATAGGCCACTTCGTCTAACTGGCGTAACTGGGCCATCACTGCCTCGCCCACTAGCTGAGTCCCAACTTCGCGTTCACCACTGGCCCTCAGGGAGTGTTTAATACGGTTAATACTCGCTTCAATGTTTTCAATACTCACTGGGCGCTTTTCTAACGAGCGCAATATACCTGCACGTAACTTGTCTTCATCAAATGGTTGGCGCGTACCATCTTGCTTGACTACCCGCGGCATCAATAATTCAGCCACTTCAAAGGTAGTAAAGCGTTCAATACAGGTTAAGCATTCGCGTCTGCGTCGAATTTGTTCGCCTTCGCCGACTAAGCGCGAATCAATCACTTTGGTTTCTGGATTACTACAAAAGGGGCAATGCATATCAATCTCTAATATCGGTTATCAAATGGTCCGCTATAGAGGGCATTATAGCTTCATTAATCTTCTCCGTCACAGGCATTGACAGCCACTAGCATTCTTTCCATTAACTGCTATTCTTGGCTCCTGTTTATACAATGCATGATCAAGGACTGACATGAGTAATTTACCTGTTGCCGAATTAGCCGCTTTAGGTGCTGCTGCCTGTTGGACCTTTACTGCGATCCTTGCTGCGCCAGGGGTGCATCACTTTGGCGCGGTGGCGTTTAATCGCTATCGGGTGGTATTTGCTGGCCTAGTATTAATCGCTATCAGCAGCCTATTAGGGTTATGGCAAAGCTTGCCAGACAACTCTATGCTCACACTCATTGGCTCCAGCTTAGTGGGTATCGTCATTGGCGATACCGCCCTTATGCAAGCACTCAAGCGTATTGGGCCACGACGCAACTCGGTGTTATTTGCCTCCAGCGCACCCATGGCTGCAGGCCTTGGTTTTTTATGGTTAGGCGAAACGCTCAGCACCAACATACTGCTGGGCTGCGGCTTAATATTATTCGGCGTTGTCAACGCAGTGTGGTGGGGCCGTAAAGCCGATGCGGGTCACAAGCTTGAGCAAGTCACCGGACACTTGGGCTTAGGAATTGCTCTGGGTTTAGTGGCGGCCTTTGGTCAAGCGGCTGGCGCAGTCATGGCTAAACCGGTGCTACTAGCCGGTGCAGACCCCATTGCTGCCTCTGCCATTCGTGTGGGGTTTGCCGCCGTGGTGTTACTGCTTGTGCGGGCCCTGCCCTTGACATGGGCTAAAGCCAATGCAGCGCCTACACCGGCTTTTATTTGGCGCACCATTACCAGCGCCACCTTAGGCTTGGTGTTGGGTATGACGTTGGTGGTTTATGCCTTAGGCGTAGGGGAAGTGGGCATTGTTATGACTCTATCTGCCATTACTCCAGTACTCGTGTTGCCCGTGGTCTGGTTTATCACCGGTCAACGCCCCAGCCGAGGCGCATGGTTTGGTGCTGCCCTTGTGGTAACGGGCAGCGCAGTGATCTTCCTAACCAACTAACCTATTGCTCAAGGTATGCCGCCAAAAAATCATCAAACGGTTCGGTTTGTTCCGCTTCTATACGCTGCTGGGAGGCGGTGGAATCCTTAGCTTGTTGATGGAGCTGCTGACGTCGTTCTAAGGTGAGTGGCTGCTGCAAATGGTAATTTTGGTGTTGTTGGGCTAACTCAAAGGCCAGCTCTTGGTGCGAGATGTTTTTGTTGGCCATGGCCGCCAAGACTTGCGCCGACGGTGTTAAAGCCACATTCTCTAAGCGCTTTTCCATGGTCTCTAGCGACGCCATTACGGCTTCCGCATTAGGCATCACTACCACCACTTGACGCAAATTAGCGATAATCGATAACCCCATGGACTTTAGGCTTTGCTCACCCTTACTGGTTTGCAACATAAGGTCAGGCTGTCGACCACGGCGCACTACCGTAGCCTGGTTGTTGGATATCATGTCACATTCTTGTGCGCTAATGATTGGGCTTTCTGCAACTAAGCACCACACCAAAAAGGCATTAATAAACTGGCTTTGTTCGGCATCAATGCCTAACGGCAAAAATGGATTAAGGTCTATATTGCGTACCTCAACATATTCCACGCCACTTTCTTTTAACGCATGCACCGGCTTTTGGCCCGAGCGTGCGACCCGCTTGGGACGGATGTCACTATAATATTCATTTTCAATTTGTAATAAATTGGTATTCAACTGGCGATATTCACCGTCTACTTTAACACCTAGTTTTTCATACTGGCTCAGCGACGTGGATATGGCGTGTTCCAGCGACTTGGCATAGTTTTCCAAGTCGTTAAAACACAAATTCAATACCGACTGAACCTTGTTGCTATACCCCAAATCGCTCATGCGTAAAGAGGTGGCATAAGGGCCAACTAGGCTATCGCCAGGACCTTTTTCTAGATCAATATCGCGACCTTTAACAAAACTACCATCCAGTGCGGGTGACGCACCAAACAGGTACAGCAATACCCATGAGTGGCGACGGAAGTTGCGGATCAAACCAAAATATTGGCTGGAGCGAAAATCGCACAGGCTCTGCTGATCAGCTAATAGCTGCTGATAGACAGGCCAAAATTCGTCGGTAGGCGAGAAGTTGAAATGTAAGCCGGCAATGGATTGCATAATTTTGCCATAGCGCCAGGCTAAACCCACACGATAGGTATGCTTAAGTTTACCAATATTGGAACTGCCAAACTCAGCAATACGAATATCGTCTTCGCCATCTAAATAACACGGCATACTGGCCGGCCAAACATATTCTCCCACGGTTTGTAGGTGGCTGGCGCTATAGCTGTGTAATTGCTGCATGTAATCTAAGGCGGGTTCTGGCGCAGAAAACACAGGAGTAATGTATTCCAACAAAGCTTCAGAATAGTCGGTGGTGATACTGCCGTGGGTTAGGGCCGAACCTAAGGTCGCAGGGTGATTGGCATGGCTAATACGCCCGCCTAAACCCACCCGCAGGCCTTCTTTTTCAATACCGCACTGTAAAGTCGCTAAGGTAGCGGCTACCGGTGATTGCTGGATTTTAAGTAATCGCTGCTGTAATTGAGTGGGCATCTGCCGCTCCAGTTTATCTGTGTATTGTCGCTGTATAGATCAATACGAAGTGTAGTCTAATTTAGATTAAATGTGAGGCCTTTGCACGACCTTTACGTTGCATTAACGCCCCAACTTAGGAACGACCTTTAGCCCGTGTTTGGGCTTCTTTGAGCTTTTGCGCCATGCTACCCATCGCCATTTTTGCTACCGGTTTAAGCTGCGTTTTTTTACTCGCTCTAACCGATGTAGGGTTATCGTCTTCGGTGGGTAATTCATCATCCAGGCGCATGCTTAAACCGATGCGCTTACGCGCCACGTCCACCTGCATTATTTTTACTTTAACAATGTCGCCAGCTTTCACTACCGAGTGTGGATCTTTTACAAACTGCTTCGATAATGCGGAAATATGTACCAAACCGTCTTGATGTACGCCTAAATCGACAAACGCGCCAAAATTAGTCACGTTACTAATAGTGCCTTCCATTATCGCGCCTAGGCTTAAATCCTTGATGCTTTCGACGCCATCGGTCAGTTTTGCCATCCGAAATTCTGGCCGCGGATCTCGCCCCGGCTTTTGTAATTCGGCCAATAAATCTTGTACCGTTTGCTCACCAAAACTCTCGTTTTGTAGCTGGCTTACTCGAATTTGTTTGATTTGATCACTGCCAATCAATTGGCTGACCTGCAGTTTTAATTGCCCGGCTAACTGATCAACCAAGCCATAGGCTTCAGGATGCACCGCGGTGCCATCTAACGGATTGTCACCGCCACGAATACGTAAAAACCCTGCCGCCTGCTCAAATGCCTTGGCACCCAAACGAGCCACCTTAAGTAATTGTTTGCGGTTAGCAAAGGCGCCATTCAGCTCTCGATGCAACACAATATTTTCGGCCATCGTTTTATTCAGGCCCGCCACTCGCTGCAACAAGGGCGCTGATGCCGTATTAAGGTCTACACCCACATTGTTTACACAGTCTTCCACTACGTTATCCAAGCGGCGGGTAAGCTGCACTTGACTGACGTCATGTTGGTATTGACCGACACCAATGGCTTTGGGCTCAATTTTAACTAACTCGGCCAACGGATCCTGCAACCGTCGTGCGATCGACACCGCGCCACGGTAGCTCACGTCTAGGTCGGGGAATTCTGCTGCAGCAAGGGTCGAGGCCGAATAAATTGAGGCCCCAGCTTCACTTACAATAATGCGTTGTAATGGGTTGTCGCCTAAGCGCGCTTGCACTTCTTTGACCAACTTGTCGGTCTCCCGTGAACCAGTGCCATTGCCGATCGCCACCAAGGCAATATGGTAGGTTTGGCACCAGTGGACTAATAACTCCAAGGCGGCCTGCCACTTTTTGTGAGGCACATGGGGGAAGATCGTTTCGCTAGCCAACAACTTACCAGTGGCATCAACCACCACCGCTTTAACGCCTGTGCGTAATCCTGGATCGAGTCCTAGGGTAATCTTGTCACCAGCCGGGGCCGCCAACAGTAAATCTTTTAGGTTGTTAGCAAACACCCCAATCGCATTTTCTTCGGAGGCTTCTCTAACTCGCGTGACCAAGGCTGTTTCTAATTGGCTGGCCAACTTGACTCGCCAGGTCCAGCGCACCACCTCATTGAGCCAACTATCGGCTGGCCTGCCCTGGTCCTTGATCAACCAATAGGCTGCGACCTTAGATTCAAACGGCAAGTGTTCATTGACCGACCACGCCATAGTGGCTTGCAAAAAGCCTTCGTTTCGGCCCCGCAATATAGCCAAAGCACGGTGCGATGGAATGGTGTTGAGCGCTTCTTGGAAGTCAAAATAGTCTTGGAATTTAGCCGCTTCTTGCTGCTTGCCTTCAGCCACCTGCACCTGCCACTTAGCTTCTTGCCAGCCCATCACTCGCAGCGCTTCTAACAAGTCTGCCGCCAAACTAAAACGCTCCATCAAAATCTGTTTAGCGCCATCCAAAGCATCCTTAATGGTGTCGATATTAGCTTGGGCGTTGAGAAAGGCTTGTGCGCTTTCTTCGGGCACTAAATTAGGGTCTTGATAGAGCGCGTCTGCCAATGGTTGTAAGCCCGCTTCAATGGCAATTTGAGCCTTCGTACGGCGCTTGGTTTTGTAGGGCAGGTACAGGTCTTCGAGCCTTGTTTTGCTGTCTGCAGCGTTAATCGAAGCGGCGAGCTGCGGCGTGAGTTTTTGCTGCTTAGTAATACTCTCCAGTATGCTCTGGCGGCGGGCATTAAGCTCACGCAGATAACCTAGGCGGTCTTCTAGTGTGCGCAACTGAGTATCGTCCAATACACCGGTGACTTCTTTACGGTAACGCGCAATAAAAGGCACGGTAGAACCTTCGTCGAGCAATTTTATGGCGGCGTCCACCTGCCAGGTTTGCACGGCCAGTTCGGTGGCAACTTGTTGGGAGATCACGATTGGGGATTCCTTTTTCTTATCAGCAGCTTAGCCTTCTGTTATGGAGCCAAATGCTGTTTTTTAAAGGGTGCCTGATATACACATACACAAAAGGCCCCGTTAGGAGCCTTTTTAAAAGTTTTGCTGCAACCAGACGAGTTTAGCTTTGTTGTGGGCCAGCGTTAACGATGTCATCTGAAACGTTGAAGCGTTTGAAGTTTTCGTTAAACTTGCCAATTAGAGTGGCTGCTTCTGCGTCGTATGCACTTTTGTCTTGCCAAGTGTTACGTGGGTTAAGCAAGTAGCTGTCTACGCCTTCCAAAATGGTTGGGATATCAACGTTAAGGCCATCTAAGTGCTGAGTTACAGACTCTGCAATGTTGCCGCTTTGAATGGCTGCAATAATGGCACGGGTAGTAGGAATACTAAAACGCTTGCCAGTACCATACGCACCACCAGTCCAGCCTGTGTTAACTAGGTAAACCTTACTGCCAAACTCTTCAACACGCTTCATCAACAACTCGGCGTATACGCCTGCAGGACGGGGAAAGAATGGCGCGCCAAAACAGGTAGAGAAAGTAGAACGAATAGCGGCGCTAGAGCCCATTTCAGTAGAACCTACCAAGGCTGTGTAGCCACTTAGAAAGTGGTAAGCAGCAGCTTCTTTAGACAAGATAGACACAGGAGGCAATACGCCAGTTAGGTCACAAGTTAAGAAGATGATAGCTTCTGGCTCGCCTGCCAAGTTTTTCTTGGTGCGTTTTTCGATATGCTCTAAAGGATACGCACAACGGCCGTTTTCGGTGATCTCGGTATTGTCGTAGTCGGCTTCTTTGCTGTCTTCGTCTAACCATACGTTTTCGACGATAGCGCCAAAACGAATGGCATCCCAAATGATAGGCTCATTCTTCTTGCTAAGGTTAATAGTCTTAGCGTAGCAACCGCCTTCAATGTTAAATACCACGCCCTTGCCCCAGCCGTGCTCGTCGTCACCAATGAGGTAGCGATCTGGGTCTGCAGAAAGGGTGGTTTTGCCGGTGCCAGACAAACCAAAGAACAATGTGGTTTTGCCGTCATCGCCTACGTTTGCAGAGCAGTGCATTGGTAATACGTCTGTAGCAGGCAACAAGAAGTTCTGTACCGAGAACATGGCTTTTTTCATTTCGCCGGCGTAACGCATGCCCGCAAGCATAACTTTACGCTCGGCAAAGTTAATCATTACACAGCCATCGCTGTTAGTGCCGTCACGTTCTGGCTGACACTCAAAGTTAGCGACGTTTAAAATCTGCCATTCATCTTTGCCTACTGGGTTGTATTCTGTAGGTACGATGAATAGGTTTTGGCCAAACAAGTTCTGCCAAGCCGTTTGTGTGGTCATTTGGATGGGGATGTAATGGTCGCGATCTGCACCTACGTGGACGCTAGCAACATACTTGTCTTGGCCTACTAATGAAGCTTCTACACGATCCCACAAGGCATTAAATACTTCAGGAGCAACAGGACGGTTTACTGCGCCCCACTCGATGTCGTTTGAAGTGCTAGGTTCTTGTACTACAAAACGGTCCAACGGAGAACGACCTGTGCGCGCACCGGTAATTACATTAAGTGCGCCAGTGTTGGCCAAAGTACCTTCGCCGTTAGCTATGGCCTTTTGGATCAAGCTAGCAGGAGAAAGTTGGGTGAATGTGGTGCCAGTATCAGCAGCGTTCATGTATCAATACCTTTGAAAATGAAAAGCTTCCAGCCAATGTAAATGGAAGCGTCGTCGGGCCTACGCCTTGCAGCGAAAATTGAGGCTGGATTATGCCAGAACGGTGATCAAAAAGCCAAAATAGGGCCCATTGATTTCACTAATAACGCGGCCTAATGAATCGAGGGGCCCACGTCTTCAACGCTTGACGAGGGTTCGAGCAGTAAGTAGCAATCAACTTTGTCAAAACTGTAGTGACTGTTACAAAAATGACAGTCTATAACAATAGCATCCTGTTCCTGTAACATGGCTTCTACCTCAGACTTACCCAAGCCCATAATTGCCATGCCACAGCGCTCTCGGCTACAGTCACATTGATGCTCTACAGGCCTGGGGTTAAACACTTTTACTTGCTGTTCGTGAAATAATCGGTGCAATACTTGTTCGGCCGGCAATTGGCTCAATTCCTCGGCGGTGAGGGTAGCGGCCAGAGCATGCACCAACTCCCAATCTAAATCTGCTTGGCTTTCGTCGGTGATGGTATTGGGTAGGCGCTGCAGCATAAAACCAGCGATGCCTTGGGCACTACTGACTAACTGGATGTGCGTAGGCAGTTGCTCCGATTGATAAAAATAGCTTTCTATACAGCCCGCCAAACTTGTCTCGTCCATCGCTACAATGCCTTGATAGCGCTGGCCTTGCTCTGGCTCTATAGTAATAATTAGGCGACCTTGTGCCGCCAAGTCTACAAAACTGGCTGTGGCGTCAATGGTCTCGTCAAATTGAGCCAACCCTTTCACTCGAAACGGCTGATCTGCATCATCACTGGTCTGGCGGCACTCTGCCATCATCATTTTGATAGAACCTTCACCACGAATCTGCACACTCAAGCGCCCTCGCAGCTTTAAGTTTGCACTAAGTAAACAAGAAACGATGAACATTTCGGTCAGTAAGTTGGTAATGGGGGCTGGGTAATTTTGTTGTTGCAGTAGGGAGTCTACACCTTGATCTAGCCTTAGGTGTACGCCGCGAATATCCATGTCGCTAAACATGAATCCCTGCATTAAGTCTTTAGTCATTATGGTCATTGGCCTAATCTATGGGGTGGTGATTCAACGATGATCTGTTGCTGGGCCTATTGTAAGCTATAACTGATTTTGCTCAAACCGCGTTTGGTCTCGACGTTGCTTTTTAGTAGGGCGGCCTTCAGAAATGCTGGTTTGGCCCATGGCTTTACGGCCAGCCACTAGGTCAGTACGGGCTTTTTCACTGGCCGCAGTCTCGGTATACATTAAGGCGGCTTGGGGGGCTCCACGGCGACTGGCCGATAGGCCCTGAACAGTAATTGTTTTTTCCTCAAAACCTTGGCGAATGGTCATTTGCGCATGCAACTCCACTACCCGACTACATTTTCCTTTAACGCCTTGATAATGCACCTTGCCGCCTTCTATGGCCTGCTTAGCCAAGGCGCGAGTTCTAAAAAAGCGTGCGGCCCATAACCACTTATCCAACCTCACCTTAACATCACTGATTTTGTCGAGTTTATTACCCATACTGATGACCCTGTATTTCACTGATTGATGACATAAATTGCCTGCTCTAGCTCTTGAATTATGCTAAAGTCAGGCGCATATTTTAGCCATACCATATCATTATATAGGACTCTCCATGAGCGAAGTAAAGCACTGCAAGTTATTAATTTTAGGTTCTGGCCCTGCGGGCTACACCGCCGCTGTTTACGCCGCCCGCGCCAACCTAAACCCAGTGTTGATTACCGGCATGCAAATGGGTGGCCAGCTCACCACCACCACCGAAGTGGATAACTGGCCTGGCGACGTAGAAGGCTTACAAGGTCCCGCGCTAATGGAGCGCATGAAAGCCCATGCTGAACGCTTTGAAACCGAGATTATTTTTGACCAAATTGATGCTGTCGATTTGAGTGAGCGACCTTTTAAACTGTCTGGCCAAGGCACCCACTACACCTGTGATGCATTAATTATTTGTACCGGCGCCAGCGCCCGTTACTTGGGTTTAGACAGCGAAACGGCCTTCCAAGGCAAAGGTGTTTCTGCTTGTGCAACTTGTGATGGCTTCTTTTACCGCAATAAAAAAGTCGCCGTCATTGGCGGTGGTAATACCGCCGTTGAAGAGGCTCTTTACCTAAGCAACATTGCGGCTGAAGTGACTGTGGTACACCGTCGCGAAAAGTTTCGCAGCGAAAAGATTTTGGCAGACCGCCTGATGGACAAGGTAGAAAATGGCAACGTGAAGGTGGAGTGGAATCAGAATCTTGATGAAGTACTAGGTGACGACATGGGCGTGACTGGCATGCGCATTAAGAGCAGTTTAGATGGCAGCACCAAAGATTTAGACGTTGATGGCGTGTTTATTGCCATTGGCCACACCCCAAACACTGGGTTATTTGAAGGTCAGCTAGAAATGAAAGACGGCTACCTTAAAGTGCAAAGCGGCACTCAAGGCAACGCCACCCAAACCAGCATTGAAGGTGTATTTGCCGCCGGTGACGTGATGGACCACATTTACCGTCAGGCTATCACATCTGCAGGCACCGGTTGTATGGCTGCATTGGACGCTGAACGTTTCTTAGACGATCAGTAAAAACACTAGGAATGGCCGCAGCTTTGATTGTACAATGGCGGCCATCACCCTTAATCACAATAACTCAGATGAGAGGCACACTATGGAATTCTTAGGATTCTTATTCCGTTGGTCACACCTGCTATTCGGCATTACCTGGATTGGCATGTTGTTCTACTTTAACTTTGTACAAGGCGGCTACTTTAAGCAAGCCAGTGCAGAAGGCTTAGCCGACGCTAAAGCCAAGCTAGCACCTAGTGCACTGTGGTGGTTCCGTTGGGGCGCTATGGGCACCTTCCTAACAGGCGCGATCATGCTATTCACCGTACCTTCAGCGGTAAGCAACTACATCTGGATCGGCTCTTTGTTAGGTACCTTAATGTTCTTAAACGTTTGGTTAATTATCTGGCCTAACCAAAAGATTGCTCTAGGCATGGCTGAAGGCGATGGCCCTGCAGCTGGCGCTAAAGCTTTGTTGGCTTCACGCCACAACGTTTTGTTTGCAGCTCCTATGGCATTTTGTATGTTGGCTTCTGGCCACGGTGGCATGGGCGGCTGGGCGGCGGTTGATTGGAGCGCTACGTCAATGATCGTTATGCTAGTGCTTATTGCGGCATTAGAAGCTAACGCAATTGTTGGTAAGCAGGGTCCGTTGACTACTGTTAAGGGCGTAATTCACAGCTCTTTAGCCCTTACTGCGGTAATGGTATTGGTATTTAACTTCCTATAAACGGACGTTAAATAGCAGACATAAAAAAACCGGCCTAGGCCGGTTTTTTTAAATGGTGATCCCACCAAATTCGAGGCGTCCATCCTAGACGCTAGTACATCCTGTAGACTCCATGTCCTTCCCTGTCGGCCTAAATAGCAAGCTACTAAGCTAACAACGCTCCTTCACGTGTAAGATACACGCATAGATCTAGGAAGAATTCTGAGTTTTGCTTGTTTTTTCACTTATTTTAGTGTTTTGGCAAAAAAACTAGCTTATTGACCGATTTTAATCAGTTCAACTTCAAATATAAGCGCATCGTTGGGCCCAATCATCTGGCCAGCACCTTGAGTGCCGTAAGCTAGGTCTGGGTGAATAAAGAACTTGAACTTAGAACCTACACGCATTAGTTGTACGCCTTCGGTCCAACCTGCAATCACACCGTTTAACGGAAATTGTGCGGGCTCACCACGATCAACAGAGCTATCAAACACTTGGCCGTCCATGGTGGTACCATGGTAGTGCACTGTCACAGTATCCGTTGCGGCTGGCATTGCGCCGTCGCCTTCCGACAAAATCTGGTACTGCAGGCCAGTCTTCGTCACTTGAACACCTTCGTTCTGTGCATTTTCAGCCAAGTAGGCTTCACTGTCATTTAACGCGCCTTCAAACTTAGCAGACGCCGCTTTTTGCTGGTATGCCTGCACAGAAGACACCGCCTCTTGCTGATTGACTAAGGTTTTTTGACCTAAATAACTGGCATTAAAACCTTCTACAAAGGCTTCTAAGTTGAGGTTGTCAAAATCGTTAGCTAGCTGGCCAGCCACTAAAGTACCTAAACTGTAGCTGACTTTTTGTTCGGCATTGTCTAAATCAATTTCAGCGGCGGCTGGGGTGGCGGCTAGGCCAATAACACTGGTAACAGCCAAACGGCTAATCATGGTTTTCATGGAGTTTCCTTAATAATGGGTTAATGCCAAACGTTGCTTCTATTTAGCGTGGGGCATAGCATATATAAGACTTATTGACGAAGCAAAAGTATTTCCATTTCTTTACCTTTGTTTATTCCGATTGCCACTGTTGCCTGTGGTATCATCCGCCGCCATGATTAAATTTGACCAAATCACCTTACAAAGAGGCAGCCAGCCCCTCATAGAGGCCGCTAACCTAACCCTACACTCCGGCCAACGTTATGGTTTAGTGGGGCGAAATGGCGCCGGTAAAACCAGCTTGTTTAAGCTTTTATTAGGCCAGTTGCAACTTGATTCTGGCCAGCTGATCTGGCCGCCGACCATGCGCATGGCGCACATGGCGCAAGAATTGGGTGGTGTAGCACGAACCACCTTAGAACACGTGCTCGACGGCGATCAGGCCCTGCGCCAAGCCGAAGCGGCCATTACTAAGGCGGAAGCCGCCCACGATGAAAAAACACTGGCCCATGTGTACGCCGATTACGATCATGCTGGCGGCTATACGGCGGTTAACCGTGCGCAACAGCTGTTGCAGGGTTTGGGTTTTCCGGAGCAAGATTGGTCGCTGCCTGTGGGCAGTTTTTCTGGCGGTTGGCGCGTGCGCTTGAACCTTGCCCAAGCACTCATGTGCCCGTCTGATTTATTACTGTTAGACGAACCCACCAACCACTTGGACTTAGACGCGACCATGTGGCTTGAGTCTTGGTTGCAAAAATACCAAGGCACCTTATTGTTGGTATCACACGACCGTGACTTTTTAGATCAGGTGGTTGAGGTGATTGTGCACCTAGACCATAAAAAACTAACCTCCTATCGTGGTAATTACGCCGCTTTTGAACGCCAAAAGGCGGAGCGGATGGCGCAACAGCAAGTGATGTACGCCAAGCAACAAACCGAAATCGCCCACATCGAAAGTTTTATCCGCCGCTTTAAAGCCAAAGCCAGCAAAGCCAAACAAGCCCAAGGCCGCGTTAAAGCCCTAGAGCGTATGGAAAAAATTGCGCCAGCTTATGCCGATTCGCCGTTTACCTTCCGCTTTCCTGAATTTGAGCGCACCAGCTCCACCTTGTTGGATTTAGACCAAGTGAGTATTGGCTACGAAAAACCCATCTTGCACGCCAACATGACGCTATTACACGACTCGCGTTATGCTTTGCTCGGCCCTAATGGTGCGGGTAAATCGAGCCTTATCAAAACTTTGGTGGGCGACCTTAACCCCTTGTCTGGCAGCGTCACCCGAGGTGAACATCTAAAAGTGGGTTATTTTGCCCAACATCAGTTGGAAGCTTTGGACTTAGAAGCTAACGGCATTTTGCACTTACAGCGCCTTAAGCCTAAAGCCAGCGAACAAGAGCTGCGTAACTTCTTAGGCGGTTTTGGCTGGCAAGGCGAGCGCGTATTTGAGCCGGTAAAGCACTTCTCTGGTGGCGAAAAGGTGCGCTTGGCCTTGGCTATAATTGCCTTACAAAAACCCAACTTGTTATTGCTGGACGAACCCACTAACCACTTAGATTTGGAAGCACGCCACGCCCTTACCATGGCCTTACAGGCATACGAAGGCGCATTGGTGGTGATCTCTCACGACCGCCACCTGTTGCGTCAAGTGGTAGACCAGTACTGGCTAGTCGCCAATGGAAAAGTCAAAGAATTTGAAGGTGACTTGCAGGCTTACCAAGCCCAAGTGCAAAGCTTAGCCCTAGACCAAGCGAAAAACAAAATTGAAGCAAAACGTGCCGAACCACAGACCGGTAACAACGAGTTACTCACAACCTTGGAACGCAAAGAACTCAAACGCCAGCAGGCAGAACACCGCAAACAACTGAGCCCCCTGAAAAAATCGATTGCTAAGTTAGAAAAAGACATCGATACATGGCAGGCCAAACTCGACTTGTTAGAAGCCGAATTAGCCCAACCTAACTTGTATCAAAGCGAGAATAAGGCCACACTAAAAGACTTATTGTCCCAACAAGCCCATGCCAGCGAACAACACGAAGCGTGTGAAGAACAGTGGCTAGAGCAACAAGACCGACTTGAGTCAATGACCCTATAACTTACCAAGGCGCACCTATGAGCTTTCAAACTAGCCATCGTCAATTTCCTAACAGCCGTATGCGCCGTATGCGTTTTAATGATTTTTCGCGCCGTTTGATGCGTGAAAACCAGCTCACCACCGACGACCTGATCTACCCCATGTTCGTCATCGAAGGCACTAACGAGCGCCAAGCGGTTGCCTCTATGCCGGGCGTAGAGCGCTTGAGTATTGATCTTTTAGTCGCCGAAGCCAAACACCTGGTGCAGCTAGGTATCCCTGCTATTGCCTTATTCCCAGTCACGCCCTTGTCCGCCAAATCATTAATGGCCGAACAAGCCTACAGCCCAAACGGCTTAGCTCAGCGCGCCGTTAAAGCCGTAAAAGACGCCTGCCCAGAGCTTGGCGTAATTACCGACGTGGCGCTGGACCCCTTTACCACCCATGGCCAGGACGGCATTATTGACGACACCGGTTATGTGCTCAATGACATCTCCGTAGAAATCCTCATCAAACAAGCCCTATCCCACGCCCAAGCCGGCGCCGACGTAGTAGCGCCTTCGGACATGATGGATGGCCGCATTGGCAATATTCGCAGCGCACTTGAACAGGCTGGTCACATCAACACCCGTATTATGGCCTATGCCGCCAAATATGCCTCGGCTTATTACGGCCCGTTTAGAGATGCCGTAGGCTCTGCTGGCAGCTTAGGCAAAAGCAATAAATTTGGCTACCAAATGGACCCAGCCAACAGCGACGAAGCGCTGCATGAAGTGGCCCTAGACCTTGCCGAAGGTGCCGACATGGTGATGGTTAAACCGGGCATGCCTTATTTGGACATTGTGGGCCGCGTTAAGCGTGAGCTACAAGTGCCCACCTTTGCTTACCAAGTGAGTGGCGAGTACGCCATGCACATGGCGGCTTTCCAAAATGGCTGGTTAGACAAAGACAGCGTGATGCTCGAATCTTTATTAGGCTTTAAACGCGCCGGTGCCGATGGCATTTTGACCTATTTTGCCAAAGACGCCGCCCTGTTGTTAAACGCTTAACCCCCCACTCACTTAGGATTTAATCATGGCCAAAGCCAAGACCGCCTATGTATGCAACGAATGTGGCTCCGATTATGCCAAGTGGCAAGGCCAGTGTGGTGATTGTGGCACCTGGAATAGCCTGCAGGAAATTCGTATCGCGCCCACCGGCGGTCACGTCAGTGCCACCACTCGGGTCAGTGCCGCCAAAGGCTACGCTGGTGTAGCTGCACAGTTACAAGATTTAAGTGACATTGATATTGCCTTGGTACCCCGTTTTAGCACCGGCATTGGCGAGCTCGACCGCGTTTTAGGTGGCGGTTTAGTGGCAGGCTCAGCCATTTTAATTGGAGGCCACCCTGGGGCCGGAAAAAGCACCTTGTTATTACAATTAATGTGTAGCTTAGCGCAACAAATGCCAGCCCTTTATGTCACCGGAGAAGAGTCATTACAACAAGTGGCCATGCGCGCCCAGCGCTTAGAATTACCTACCGCCAACCTCAAGATGCTCACAGAAACCGACGTCGAGGCTATTTTGGCCACCTGTGCCCAACTTCAGCCCAAATTGATTGTCGTGGATTCGATTCAGGTGGTGCAGCTAGCCGACATCAGTTCCGCACCGGGTAGTGTATCGCAGGTGCGCGAATCTGCTGCGGCCCTCATTCGTTATGCAAAACAATCCAATGCCGTGTTATTGCTTGTAGGCCATGTGACTAAAGACGGCAGCATTGCTGGGCCTAAAGTGTTGGAGCACATGATTGATTGTTCATTACAGCTAGAGGGTGATAACGATAGCCGCTACCGCACCTTGCGTGGCCATAAAAACCGCTTTGGTGCCGTCAATGAGCTTGGGGTATTTGCCATGATGGAGAAAGGTCTTAAAGAGGTTAAAAACCCCAGCTCCATATTCCTGTCCCGTGCCGAAGGTAATGCAGCAGGCAGCCTAGTGATGGTCATTTGGGAAGGCACTCGGCCATTATTGGTGGAGTTACAAGCCTTAGTGGACGACAGCCACATGAACAACCCGAGGCGCGTTGCCGTGGGCCTAGACCAAAACCGCCTCACCATGTTGCTGGCGGTATTACACCGCCACGGTGGCTTACACACGGGCGATCAAGACGTCTTTGTTAACGTGGTGGGCGGTGTGCGCGTGTCCGAAACAGGGGCGGATTTAGCCATGTTACTGGCCATTGTGTCTAGCCTGCGTGACCAAGCCTTAGATCAAAACCTAGTGGTGTTTGGTGAAGTGGGCTTATCGGGCGAAATACGCCCAGTACCCAGCGGCCAAGAACGCATCCGCGAGGCCGCTAAACATGGTTTTAAGCGCGCCATCGTACCCATTGCCAATGTGCCCACGGGTAAATCTAACGACTTAAACGGCATGCAAGTGATTGGCGTAAAAAGCCTGCAAGAAGCCTTAGCTGCACTATAATGAACTGTAGACGATAATAATAACAATATGAGTCAACACCATGCCAATCAAACCAGAACTCAACACCCCTAATGGCCTTATTCGCCTTATCAGCAGTAACGATGCTGCCGAACTGGCCGATTACTATCACCGCAATCGCACGCACTTTGCCCCATGGGAGCCGTTGCGCAGCGCTGATTTTTACCAACACACCTATATGCTTGACCGTATTCTAGAAGCGGAAGGCGAGTTTCATGCCGACAAACAAGTAAAGCTAGGTGTGTTTTGCCCACACAACCAACAAATGATCTCCAGCATCGATTTTTCTCAAATAGTCCGCGGGCCCATGCAGGCCTGTTTTGTTGGCTACTCCATTGATGCCCAGCGCCAAGGCCAAGGCCTAATGCAGGAGTTCATGCCGCTCTGTTTAGCCTACATGTTTAATGAGTTTAATATTCACCGAGTTATGGCGACTTATATGGTCAATAATGTTCGTAGCGAAGCGCTGTTACAACGGCTAGGTTTTGCAAAAGAAGGCTATGCCAAGTCCTACCTAAATATTGCCGGCACCTGGGAAGACCATATACTCACGGCGCTGGTGAATCCTAGCCACTAAAGACGGCAGAGCCGGCCCCGTGACCGCAGAGTGTGCTGTGGGTCAACCCTACATACCGTACATCCTGTGCAAAAAAAACCGGCGTCTATTGCTAGAGGCCGGCTTGGTAAAGCAAAAAACCAATTACTTGATCTTAGCTTCTTTGTACATAACATGCTTACGGACGCGTGGATCGTACTTCTTCATTTCCATTTTGTCAGGCATAGTACGCTTGTTCTTTGTAGTGGTGTAGAAGTGACCAGTACCGGCGCTGGAAACCAGCTTAATTTTATCGCGCATGAGTCTTCTCCTTAAACCTTAGTGCCGTTGGCACGAACGTCAACAAGTACGGTATCAATACCTTTCTTGTCGATGATACGCATACCTTTTGAAGATACACGAAGGCGAACGAATTTGTTTTCGCTTTCTACCCAAAAACGATGCCAATGCAAGTTTGGTAAAAAACGACGACGTGTTTTGTTGTGTGCGTGTGACACATTGTTACCAGCGACAGGGCGCTTTCCGGTAACCATACATACTCTGGACATTTTAACTTCCTCTATTTTAGTGTTGAAGTGAGCATTGTGCTCAGTTCTCAGGCGGAGCAGCCCTCCAGTGGGCCATTTTCCGTACCGGCCATATCCACACCTAAGTTCTGGAGGTGGAAATATGGAGGCCGGACTTTAGCAGATTAAACAACCACAAGCAAGGTAATTAGGCTCACATAAACCCCCGGTCGGCAAACGATACCCACTCATGACGGCCTACCACCACATGGTCCAAGATGCGAATATCAACTAAGGCGAGGGCATCGACCAAGGCTTGTGTGGTTAGGCGATCACTAGCACTCGGTTCGGCTACTCCAGAAGGGTGGTTGTGGGCCAAAATCACGGCAGCGGCATTTTTGGCGAGTGCCAACTTAACCACCTCTCGCGGATGCACACTGGCGCTGTCGATAGTGCCTTGAAACAACTCCACCAGTTCTAACAATCGGTGTTGATTGTCTAACAACAACACGCAAAACACTTCTCTCTGATAATGCCCTATTTGGCATTGTAAGTAAGTACTCACTTTGTTGCTAGTGTCTAGGTTGGTTAAGCTTTCAAGCTGTTGCTGTTGTAGCCTCAAACCCAACTCGCGCACTGCTTGCAGCTGAACGTACTTGGTTGGGCCGATGCCTTGCTGTTGGCAAAATTGGTCCATATTGGCGTCTAGCAACTGGTGTAATCCACCAAACCGACTCAGCAGTTGCCGCGCCACATCCACCGCCGATAATCCAACACAACCCGTGCGTAAGGAAATGGCCACTAGCTCAGCGTCTGATAAGCTTTTGGGGCCATATTTAACCAGTCTTTCCCTTGGCCTTTCGGCGTCGGGCCATTGTGTGATTGCCATTGCATCCAAGCTCCTAATCCATTAGGTATGAACTAAAGTTTAGCAGTCATTGCTACAAACGCTAGGCACTGTTACAAGGAATTAACCACATGCCCACCATCAACAGGGAGCACCGCGCCGGTCATAAAAGCGCCTGCGTCACTGGCCAGTAACAACATAGGGCCTACCAGTTCATGGGTTTGTCCTAGCCGACGCATAGGCACTTTTTGAACTACGTAGGCCTGGCCTTGTTCCGTTGCCAGCACGTCTTCATTCATTTCAGTGAGGAAGTAGCCAGGGGCAATGGCGTTAACACGAATCTGGTAGCGCGCTAACTCTAAGGCTAATACCTTGGTCAGATGTACAACGCCGGCCTTGGCGGTTGCATAATGGCACAACTGTGGCGCGCCCCTAAGGCCAAGGATAGAAGCGATGTTGACTATACTGCCTGGTTTTTTGGCCTTAATAAGGCGTTTGGAAAAGGCTTGTGATAGTCTCCAGACTGATTTTAGGTTGGTATCCATCATCTCGTCCCACGATACCTCACTCATCTCTAAAAAGGGTTGCGTATTGCCAATACCGGCGTTGTTAACCAGCACATCCACACAACCTAACTGGATTTCAACCGCGTCAAGCACGGCCTCAATGTTGGCATTGTCCGTGACGTCTAGGGCCACCGGCATCGCACGGCCACCCTTGTTTTCTATGTCTGCGGCCAAGGCCTGTAAGCGTTCCATTCGCCGTGCGGCAATCACGACGGTGGCGCCAGCTTCTGCCATCGACAAGGCAAACTGCTTGCCTAGACCGCTGGACGCGCCGGTGATGAGTACAATTTTTCCCGTTAGGGAGAGGTGATTAATAGCCATACTGTTATTCCTGTTTAGAGTGCAGATTATGTTCGTTTAGGTGGCGTAAGGTAGGCCGCCATTGGGCCAAATTGAGCCTGTGCTTGCTTAATTTCCATACGCGCTATGGAGCGCAGGTGCACTTCGTCTGGGCCGTCTGCAAAGCGTAGCGCCCGGCCCCAGGTCCAATGATCGGCCAATGGTGTATCTGGGCTTATACCCATAGCACCAAACACTTGCATGGCGCGGTCGGTGACCGTGGTGTGGAGCATAGGCACCAGCGCCTTAATCATGGCGATTTCTTTACAAGCAGCTTTGGCGCCTACGCTATCAATCATCCAAGCCGTTTTAAGTACTAACAATCGAGCCTGCTCAATTTCTATGCGCGACCTCGCAATACCGTCAGCCACGGCGCCTTGCTCATACAGGTATTTACCAAAGGCTTTGCGCTGTTGCGCACGCTCAGTCATCATGGCTAACGCTAATTCGGCGGCACCAATGGAGCGCATGCAGTGATGGATGCGGCCCGGCCCCAAACGCGCCTGAGCTAATGCAAAACCACTTCCTTCTTCGCCTAGTAAGTTGCTGGCAGGCACTCGCACGTTACCAAATACAATTTCGCAATGCCCCTCGGGAGAGTGGTGATTCATAATATTGATATTACGCACCACCTCTACGCCTGCGGTATCTATGGGTACGAGAATCATACTTTGCTGACGATGTGTTTCAGCCGTGGGATCCGTTTTGCCCATCAGGATCAATATTTTGCAATTGGGATGCGCAGCATTAGTAATAAACCACTTGCGCCCGTTGATAACGTAGTCGTCACCGTCGCGGGTAATAGATGTCTGAATATTAGTGGCATCCGAGGAAGCCACGTCGGGCTCGGTCATGGCAAATGCCGAGCGAATACTGCCGTTAAGCAGAGGGTCAAGCCACTGTTTACGCTGCGCTGCTGTGGCACATATGTGTAGTAGCTCCATGTTGCCTGTATCGGGTGCATTACAATTAAACACTTCAGACGCCCAACTAATACTACCCATAATTTCGGCTAAGGGCGCATATTCCAAATTAGACAAGCCGGTACCTGGTTCCCCCGCGTTAAGGTGAGGTAGAAACAAATTCCATAAACCTTCTGTTTTTGCCCGCACCTTTAGGTCTTCCATAAAACTCACGGGGTAAACACCCGCGTTCACTTCCTTGTGCCATTGGCCTATACGGGGGACAATATGGTCGTCCATAAAACACTTGAGCTGTTGGCACAGCGCCTCTACTTTTGGAGAGTAAGTAAAATCCATCATGGGTTCCTTTGTTTTATAGTGTTGGCATCGGTAATAAGCTCGACTGCCATAGTGGCTAAAGGCTCGGTTAATTTTCCAACTTCGGCAGCTCTGCCACTAGACGCGTTGCCGCCTAGTGCGCGCTTCATCACCCCTTGGCAAATGGCGGCCAAACGAAAGAAGCTAAACGCCAAATAGAAATGCCAATGGTCAATGCCTTGCAGGTGCCTAAGTTGGCAATAGCGTGCAACAATTTCTGGCTCCGACGGTATGCCTAGTTGAACGCGATCTATGCCTGCCAAACCTTTGATTAGGCCGCCGGGAGGCAGCCGTAAACACATACAAAAATAGGCTAAATCAGCCAGTGGGTGGCCTAATGTAGACAACTCCCAGTCCAATACTGCCAACGCTTTAGTGCCGGCATCTTGGAAAATCACATTGTCGAGTCGGTAGTCGCCATGGATTAAACTCACTTGACCATCGTCTTGCGGTAAATTGTCCGACAGCCAATTCATCAAGTTTTCCATGGCCTCAATGTGCTGGGTTTCTGCGGCACGATATTGCTTAATCCAGAGCGCTAATTGACGCTCAAAATAGCCACTTGAGCGGCCATATTCCTGCAAGCCCACCTCATCAACTTTTATATTGTGCATTTGCGCCAACACACTAACTAGCTCATCAAACAATGATCCACGTTCATAGGCCGTTAGGGCCGGCAGAGCCGCGTCCCAAAAAATTCGCCCCGACACAAAATCCATGAGGTAAAACATAGAGCCAATCACGTCGTCGTCTTCACACAAGTGAAACACCCGCGCTACTGGCACATCGGTTGTGGCCAAGGCTTGTTGCACTCGGTACTCGCGGTCAACGGCATGGGCCGATTTTAGCAACTGCCCTGGTGGTTTTGCCCGCAATACATAATCGCCGCTGGCCGCGGTTAATAAATAGGTGGGGTTTGATTGACCGTCGGCGAATTTTTTCACTGTTACAGGGCCTTTAAAGCCTTCGACTTGAGACTCTAGGTAAGGCACCAGCTTGGCTAGATCTATAGTAAGTTTGTTAGCTGTCATCATTCACCTTGCTATTATTGCCCTAAATGGTTCGCCCACATCAACCATAGGTAATTGCGTCCATGCGATCAGGTTGGTCGAGGTGCGGTATGTTATTAAAGCTAGCGAGTCGTATCGACTCACGATTAAAGAAATAGTGGCATACACTGGTATTACGAATTTGCATATTCAATTCAATCGCCGTGGCCGTAGGGCACGCAAGCACCTGATGTGTTAAGGCAGCGATGGGCCCTCCAGAACTCACGACCAACACCCGCTTGGCGTTTGATTGTTGAATAAACTGTAGGGCATCTGCCACCCTCGCCATAAACCTCTGCCAAGTCTCGGGCACCGCATCAAGTTGATCGCTTGACCATAGCTCTAGGGCCTGTTTTAAGGCCTTATAATAAGACCTCTTATCTCCCTTCCCGTGCGACATAAGCTGTGGATATTGGTGTTCCATGGCCTCGGTGATGGCATAAAAGTCATATTCATTAAGTCCGGCATGCTGATCGAAGGTCTGCACATGATCCAAGCCACGACACAGGTGCTCGGCCGTTTGTTGATGCCGCAGTTGAGTGCCAATAATAATTTTATCAAATTCGATATCGCGATCAGCAAAATACTGACCTAGCCAAAATGCCTGCTGCTCGCCCAAACTAGACAGCTGATCGTAGTCATCGGCGCCAAAGCTAGCCTGCCCGTGCCGCACCAAAAAAAGTTCTGCCATGTGCTTCATCCAAGTGCTTAATTACATCAGCCTATCGAACCCTTAGACATATTGGAAATTTATTATAGAAATGGTAGCCTATTCATAATCTGAATAACGAACCATTGACAATCTACCATGCGTTTGAACAATGTTGATTTGAATTTGTTTATCGTTTTTGATGCAATTTACACTGAGCGCAATTTGACTCGTGCGGCACAGGTGCTGTGCATTACCCAACCCGCCGTGAGCAATGCCTTAGCTAGGCTGCGCAAAACCTTTAACAACCCACTGTTTGTGCGCACCCCTCAAGCTATGGTGCCGACACCAGTTGCCGACAATATTATCGTGCACGTACGCGAAGCCCTGCAGCTATTAAATACTAGTGTACAAGAAGGCGACCAATTCCAACCTGCCACCGCCCAAAAGGCCTTTCGAGTCAGCATGAACGACTTACCCGAAGCTCTAATATTGCCCTCCTTACAACAACAATTACAGCAGATTGCACCCAATATCCAGCTTGCGAGCTACTACTCTAACCGCCAAGAAGTGCCCAAAGAGCTCACTGCTGGTACGCTAGACCTTGCCATCGAAGCGCCTGTAATCAATGATTCTCAACTGTATCATCGACCGCTGATTAAGGATCGCTATGTGTGTATGTTACGTAAGGATCACCCCTGTGCTGGGGATCCGCTCACTATCGAGCGTTATTTAAGCTTGGGACATATTCATATTTCCAGCCGTAAAAAAGGCAGAGGTCATACCGACCTAGCTCTCAATGCAATGGGCATTACCCGCAACATTCAATTACGTGTGCAACATTACATGGTAGCGCCATTAGTGGCGATGAGAACCGATTTGGCCTTAACCGTACCCTTGCGCTTAGCCCAGCAATATGATGCTAAGATACTGGAACTACCGTTTGAGCTAGAACAATTGGAATTGCACCTATATTGGCACAAAAGCGCCGATCAAGATCAGGCCAATCGATGGTTACGTGATAATTTGTCTCACATCGTCACGGCAGACCTAGACGCCAAACCTTCACCAAATTTACAATGGGCCACATGACACAACTCACCAACACCAGCGACGATGCCCACGACGGCCTACAGACACTGTTTAAAAACTTACCGGGTATGGCCTACCGCTGCGTTAATTTAGACCATTGGCCCATGAGTTTTGTGAGCGAAGGCTGCGAGGCGCTGTGTGGCTACACTAGCCAGCAGTTAGAAAGTCAGCAAGTGTTATGGGGCGATTTTACCCACCGCCATGATGTTGCAGAAGTGGACCGGCAGGTGAAATCTGCGGCCCTTAAGGGGCAGCCATTTGAACTGGAATACCGCATAGTGCCCCGCACAGGCCCACATAAATGGGTGTGGGAACGTGGTCGCGTGGTGGGCTGGCTTGACGATGGCACGGCCGTGCTTGAGGGTTTTATCACCGACATAACTAGCCTACGTGACGCCCAGCGTACCATCAGCGATCAACTGGCGCAGCTGGCCCATGTGGAGCGGCTTAATACCTTGGGCGAAATGACCGCTGCCATTGCCCATGAAATTAATCAGCCGCTCACAGCCATTGCTATGTACAGTAAGTCGGCCCAATTGTTAGCACAACAGGGCAACCAAGAGCATTTACAACAGGTACTCGAGAAGCTGGCTCAACAGTCATTACGTGCAGGCGCGGTGATTGAGCGTATGCAGGCCATGAGTTATCAGACTAGCCACCAGCAAGATCGCATCGACCCAATCAATCTACTTAAAGAAATCAAAGATTTGGCAGAAATTGAGGCAGAAATTCGAAGTTATACCATTGAGTTAAAACTGCCACAGGAACTACCGAGCATTACCTGCGATCCCATCCAAATTCAGCAAGTAATTCTAAATTTACTGCGTAATGGTATGCAGGCGATGAAAATCAATCAATGTGACAGTGGCAGCGCCATTATATTGGCCGCCAAAGTGGTCGATCAGCAACTCTGGATTCAGGTCACAGATCAAGGTACCGGCATTGACCCGCAGATGGCTGATAAACTTTTTCTTGCCTTTAGCTCCAATAAACAGACCGACAATGCCGCGGGTATGGGTTTAGGCCTGACCATAGGCAAAGCCATTATCGAAGCCCATGGTGGTCGCTTAAGTTATCATAACCTGCTCCCAAATGGCGCCGAATTCAGCTTCAATTTGGCATTGCCGAGCAAGCAAACCTAATGAACAGCCAAGAGCCCCAGCCTCAGGTATTGATCGTCGATGACGATGGGGCCGTGCGCGACGCCATTAGCTTGTGGCTCACCTGCAACGGGTATCATAGCCGTTGTTTCGAGCACGCCGAGGACTTTATAAACCACTACTCAAGCGATTGGCAAGGCTGCATTATTGCCGACATTCGCATGCCCGGCATGAATGGTTTAGAACTTCAGTCGCACCTCAATCACTTAGGTTGTGTATTGCCACTGGTGTTTATTACCGGCCATGGCACTGTGCCTATGGCTGTCGAGGCTATGCGTCATGGGGCGTTAGATTATTTACGCAAACCCGTAGACGAGCAACAGTTGTTACGTTTGGTTGAGCAAGCCTTCGCCTTAGATCAGGGCCGCGTAAACCAAACCCAGCGTTTGGCCAGCCTTACACCCAGGGAGCGCCAGGTGGCACAGTTGGTAGTAGACGGGTTGGCCAACAAAGTCATCGCTGCTAATCTCAGCATCAGCCAACGCACAGTGGAAGTTCATCGCTCCAATGTAATGACTAAGCTAGCGGTAAAAACCCTGCCAGAGTTGGTTAAAACCTACCTTAGCACTGAGTCTTTGCGATCCCAATGAAGTAATTCTACCCCCAGAGCTATGGATTGCCGCGTGGGCCTGCCCCATGAACGCAGCGAGTGCTTTGGGTACGTTGTGCTCTGCACAAAGGCAGGCTGTGAGCGGGCTACGGGTTTTCCACAATACTCAAGGCCGAGCATCTGCGCTAGCCTGTGATTAATCAACTAATTCAGTTGCCACAGATCAATAACAAAGGTGTGCTATGAGTAAACAACGTGTTGCCATTATCGGTGCTGGACCTAGCGGCTTAGCCCAACTACGAGCTTTCCAATCGGCCCAAACTAAAGGTGCGGAAATTCCAGAAATTGTGTGCTTTGAAAAACAAGACAACTGGGGTGGGTTATGGAACTACTCTTGGCGCACCGGTGTAGATCAATACGGCGAACCCGTACATGGCAGCATGTATCGCTACCTCTGGTCTAACGGCCCTAAGGAAGGCTTGGAGTTTGCAGACTACTCGTTTGACGAACATTTTGGCCGCGAAATTGCGTCTTTCCCGCCTCGGGCTGTATTGTTTGACTACATTGAAGGTCGTGTCAAAAAGGCCGATGTACGTAAATACATTCGTTTTTCTAACGTTATTCGTAACGTCTCTTACAACGAAGGGACAGACACCTTTACGGTCACGGCGGAAGACCTGCCCAACAACAAACAGTATCAAGAAGAGTTTGATTATGTGATCGTGTCTAGCGGTCACTTCTCCACCCCTAACGTGCCTGAATACCCTGGCTTTAACCACTTTGGCGGCCGTATCATGCATGCCCACGACTTCCGTGATGCCTTGGAGTTTAAAAACAAAGATGTGTTGATTTTGGGCACCTCATATTCGGCCGAAGACATTGGTTCTCAGTGCTGGAAGTATGGCGCCAAAACCATTACCGTGGCGCACCGTACCGCTCCCATGGGATACGACTGGCCCGACAATTGGCAAGAAGTGCCGGCCCTTGAACGAGTCGACGAAGACACCGCTTACTTTATAGATGGCACATCCAAAAAGATTGATGCCATTATCCTGTGTACGGGTTACATCCATCACTTTCCATTTATGGAAGAATCCCTCAAGCTAAAAACCAACAACCGCCTCTATCCAGTAGACCTATACAACGGTGTGGTTTGGCAGCATAACCCTAAACTCATGTATTTAGGCATGCAGGACCAGTGGTACACCTTTAACATGTTTGATGCCCAAGCATGGTATGCCCGCGATGTGGTGTTAGGCCGGGTGGCATTACCCACCCAGCCAGAAATGCAGGCTGATATTGATGACTGGCGCGCCGAAGAAGACGCCGGTGCTGATGACTATGAAGCCATTGCCTTCCAGGGCCGCTATACGATGGAGTTGATGGCCAAAACCGACTACCCAGCCATTGATTTGGAAGACTGTAACCAGGCCTTCTACCAGTGGAAAAAGCATAAAAAACTGGGCATCATGACCTTCCGTGACCATGGTTATAAATCGGCTTTAACGGGTAAAACCGCTCCGGCCCACCATACTCCGTGGAAGGACGCCCTTGATGACTCGCTGGAATGCTACCTAGACTAGGGCTCACAAAGAGCCACACCAAAATCAGCTAGTGAATAGAGCTCTATGCACCAGCTGGCATCGCTCTACAGAGATGGGCCTAATTCAAGCTGGCTACCATCGCTAAAGCGGTTGTACCGAAAGCGGCTCAAATCATGTTCGGCAAGCCGCTCATTGACCATGCGCGCAACCACTCTGCCAAAGCCTGGGCCAATACCAAAACCATGGCCACTCATGCCAGTGGCCACAATAAGGCCTGGCACCTCAGCTATTCGGTCCACCACCGGCACCACATCAGGCATGGTATCAATCATGCCCGACCAACGATCCTTTATGCGCGGCAGCGATATATTAGGGAAGCGCTGCTGAAACCGCTTTAGCATCAATTTTTCCATGCCTACATCAGTTTTTGGTTCCAGCACCCGGTTTTGCTCAAACGGTGATAGTTGATCTGCAGCCCAGCGCCTTGGCGTACTCCAAGCATCGGGAAAGCCCTTAGGCGAAACACTAGCAAGCCTCAAGTGACGCCAACTTTTGCCCAGCAAAGGCAGGTAAGCACGGGCATGACGCAGTGCATCTGGGCCCACATAAACTCGATGGGAGTCAGCCAATGCCAAGCTATAGCCACCGTCAGCTCGACGCCGAATGGCTAGCCTTTCGTCGACACTGTTGGCTTCGGTGAAGGCGTCCATGGGTTGGGTTTGAGCAACTGATGCCTGCACTGTCAATTGCGGCAAATATAGGCCTAAATTACGCGCCATTAAAGACGACCAAGCCCCACCTGCCAATACCACTTGACTGCAAGCGACTCTGCCTTGCTCTGTGTATACACCCACAACTTGCCCTGCGGCGAGATCTAACCCGCGCACGGCACAGTTTTCTCTGATAATGACACCTTGAGCATGGGCCAGTTGCGCCACTTTAGGCACCGCCTGCCACGGCTCCCCTCGGGCATCACTTGGCGTGGCTAAGCCTCCACACCACTGCTGGCTTGCGTGGCCTCTAAATAGTCCATTGAGTTGCTTGCGGCTTAGGGGGTGGGTGTCTAAATCATGCTGTTTGGCAATGTCTAACCACAGATGCAGCTGCTCTACTTCGGCCTCGCTAGAGGCGAGAAAATTAACCCCAACGGTTTTTACCCCACAGGCTTGATGGGTTGCCTCGTGGGTTTGGTGCCACAAGCGTAGGGCTTGCATCATAATGGGCAATTCGGCAGCGTCGCGACCGTGCTGACGAATCCATCCCCAATTGCGCGATGATTGCTCAGCTGCAATTCGGCCTTTTTCGCACACCAACACTCGCTGTCCCATTTGGGCCGCATAAAGTGCCGTGAATATGCCAATTACGCCACCCCCAATTACCACCAGATCAACGCTATCCGGTAACGGATCGGAAAACACAATAGGCGTGTTAATAGTAATACGCTGAGTCATGGCAATAGCTCCAAACTAGCTAGCACTTAGGTTTTAGTTTTGGCTAAGGTGTTAGTTAGCGGCAAGGTACCATCAATAGCCACTTCCACTTCATCACCTGGCTCCAAAAAGCGCATGGGGTTAAAACCCATACCTACACCTGCCGGTGTTCCTGTTGCTATCACATCACCCACTTCTAGGGTAATACCTGCGGACAATGTTGCTATTAACGTTGGTATGTCAAAAATCATCTGCGCCAACGTGGCATCTTGTCTCACTTCTCCATTGACCTTGCAGGTTAGTCGCGTGTCGTTGCTTAACGCTTGGCCATAAGTCGGTGTAATGGCGGGGCCCATGGGCCCGAACCCGTCAAGGCATTTACCCAAGTGCCATTGGCCATGGCGTTTTTGAAGATCTCTTGCAGACACGTCGTTGTAACAAGCGTAACCCAGTATATGTTGCCACGCATCTTGCTTGGTAATGTTGACGCCCGCTTTGCCAATCACTAGCGCCAACTCACCTTCGTAATCGATTTTTCGAGTCACACCAGCATGTAAAGGAATGGTGTCCAATGGACCTATGAGCGTGTTGGTGGCTTTACTAAATACAATAGGATATTTAGGAAGATCGGCACTAATGCCCATTTTATCGGCAATTTCAGCAGCATGATCGGCGTAGTTTTTACCAATACAAAATACGTTTCGACGCAAGTGAGGCAGGGCTGATGTGACTTTTTGTGGTTCATAGGGACTGCCAGCAATACGCCGCTCGTGCGCTTGGCGTGCCACATTTTCGACCTCTAACTGCGCCTCACTACCGGCGTCAATTAACCCCCACATGTCTGTACACGGCAAAGCGAGCCCTAAGCTGATACTTGCAGTTTGTAGGTCAATTAGTTCATGGTTGATAACCACGCCTAGGCCACCACCGTTAATTGTTACGTAATGCATCTACTTTGCTCCCGAAATAGTCTGTATAAACTGCAATAGGCCTTTGTCGCATACCGAATCTAAACATTATTAGGTATAATGCCGCTTCATTTAAGACCATGGCGCGCATCAATGCGACATTGGGTCTATTTCTACACCTTTTGTCCTCGTTTTTGTCGCTCAAAGGGTTCACGCTACGGAGTATCTTATGAAGAGCCCAGTAAACGTCGTTATCACCGGTGCCGCCGGTCAAATTTCTTATTCCCTTATTTTTCGTATCGCTAAAGGCGAGATGCTAGGTAGCGACCAACCAATTAACCTAAAACTGTTGGAAATTACTCCAGCCCTTGGCGCCCTTAATGGCGTAGTTATGGAAATTGAAGATTGTGCCTTCCCCTTGATTAACTCTATCACGCCAACCGATGACGCGGCAGTGGCGTTTGATGATGCCCACTATTGTTTGCTTGTAGGCGCACGTCCTCGTGGCCCAGGCATGGAGCGTAAAGACTTATTGGAAGCTAACGCCAACATCTTTACTGCACAGGGCAAGGCCATTAACGACAACGCTAACCGCGACGTTAAAGTACTTGTAGTAGGCAACCCAGCCAACACTAACGCTTACATTGCTATGAAGAGCGCCCCTAGCCTTAAACCAACACAGTTTACGGCCATGACCCGCTTGGATCACAACCGCGCCTTAACTCAGCTTGCCAACCAAACCAACGCTGGCGTAAGCGACATTAAGAGCCTATGTATTTGGGGCAATCATTCTGCAACCATGTATGCTGACGTGACCAACGCTACAGTCAAGGGTCAAGCAGCAACCGACCTAGTGGACCAAAACTGGATCGACACAGACTTTATCCCAGTAATCGCCCAACGTGGCGCTTCTATCATTAAGGCTCGTGGCGCGTCTTCTGCAGCCTCTGCAGCCAACGCGGCCATTGACCACATGCGCATCTGGGCAGCGGGCACAGAAAATGGTGATTGGACCAGTATGGGCATTCCTAGCGATGGCAGCTACGGCATCCCTAAGGATCTAATGTTCTCTTTCCCTGTCACCTGCCAAAATGGCGAATACAGCATTGTTCAAGGCCTTTCTATTGATGCAGCAAGCCAAGCCTACATCGATAAAACTCGCCAAGAGCTCGAAGAAGAGCGCGACGCTATTGCTCATTTGGTTTAAGCCTTGGCTTTAAGCTAAAACAACAAAACCGCCAATTGGCGGTTTTTTTAGGTCTAAGCTTTGAGCCTAGTAACAAAGGCATCAACTACTGATGCTCGATCTCTGCTTTTTCTTCTGCGTTATAGGACACGATAAGTGGCACTATTAGCATGGCTGTCATAACCCAAAAGCATACCGCCATACCCATTGGGCTGTCGGCGAAGGTGAAAATCGCTTCCGCACCTTCCCAGCTAGTAATTGGTGATGAATTAATCATTATACAATCCTCTTATTGTTATGGGGTTCAAGCTAAGCCATAAGCCCTATAGGCATAGCTTAGCTTGAACATAACCCTTAGTGAGAGCGAATCTCTTCTGGGTAAGCAACACCTTCCAACTCGTGATCCATACCGTCACGTTGTACGCCGTCACCAGCGCGAAGAATGCCTGCCTTGTTAAACAACCAAGACAATACATAACCAGGAATGAAACCTGTCGCAATCATCACAGCAGCGCCAACGAGTTGGCCTGTCATGTTGATAGATGGAATGTCAAAGCCGTCCCAAGAACTAAAGCCTGGGTAACCGCCTAAGAAGATACCAACAGCCAATAAACCCCAAACACCACACACACCGTGCACAGCAACTGCGCCTACGGCGTCGTCGATGCCCATCTTTTCGATTTGCTTAGCCGCCCAAGGGCCTATATAACCACCTGCGAAACCGATAGCAAAGGCCAGTGGTGGATACCACAAGTCAAGGCCAGCAGCGGCAGATATAATGCCACACAAGGCACCAGACATCATCCAGAAAGGATCACGAGTACAAGCGTAACAACCGATCATACCACCAGCGACCGACATTAAGGTGTTAAACGAATAAGCCGAAAGGGTTGTTGGACCACCGTAGATGTTCACCCAACCGCCATTCACACCGTAGTTATACAGTACACATGCGCCGATGAAACCGAAGAAACCTACTACGATTAACATCAGACCAGTAATGGTCATCGGCAAGCTATGGCCACGGATAACGTTAGCACTACCGTCGGCATTGAACTTACCGATACGTGGGCCAAGGTTAATCAATACACCTAAAGCGAAGAAACCAGAGATGGTATGTACCACACCCGAAGCAACTGCGTCATGATAACCCCACTCGGTTACCAACCAACCGGCTGGATGCCAGCCCCAAGAAGCTGCCAAGTTCCAAACTACAGAACCTAAGATTACCGCTAACACTACAAACGAGGCCATACGGATACGTTCGATCACTGCACCAGACATGATTGACGCCGTAGTACAGGCAAACAGAGTGAACGCACCCCAGAATACACCTGTGGCTTGGTCAGCCATGTTGGGCCCCATGATAGCTGACATAGGCAAACCAAATTCGCCCCAAACTGGGTCGTAGGTAAAGCCCTGCCAAAAACCTAAGTAAATGAGCCAACCAAACATATAGAAGGTCGGAATCATAAAGGCGAACGCGAGAATGTTTTTCGTACCAGATGCCAATGAGTGTTTAACTCGCGAAGCGCCCATCTCATACATGAGAAAGCCCGCGTGAATCAAAATCATGATACCGGTACACCAATAGTAAAAAATCTCCATGTTGGTCGAGCTAAGCCCTTGCAACGCTTCAATTGCTGCCTGCATTTCTTCAGGAGTCATTGTCTCCCTCCAGTTTGTTGTTATTATTTAATATTACTAGCGCATCAACTATGCGATGGGAGATATGAATATATTCACACAAATAATATACTTATTTCTCGCATCCTTCATAGTAACCATGAAGTTACATATTCGTCAAACAAAAATCCGCCATGTTTTTACTCGCTAAAGCCATGGAAATTGTGCCTTAGGGCCTATATACCTTACCTAAATGGACCATTTACCATGTCAGACAAAAACGACATGCAATAGAAAGAACGGTCTTGACCGCGAAAAAATGTAAACTTTATTTACATTGGCACTTTTTCAATTTTTCCTTCGTGCTGCAAGAACTTACCGCCCGCACCAGCGGATTTCAGCATGTGAATTAAAGTTTGTACCGAGCTATCCAATGTCTCCCCATCCCGCACAAGTACACTACGATCCCTCAATGCCCAACTGTCGGCCAGCTCTAGAAGCTTTAAATTCATGGTCTTCGAATGCCTTATTGCGGCAGACTCAGGTACGACACCGATACCGACCCCTGCCTCAATGACTTTACACATGGCCTCGAAACTCCGCACCTGAAACCGTATAGTTCGATCGTAGCCGCTACGACTAAACTGTAACCGCAAAAAATCCAACATCGTACTGCCGTCGTGTAATGCTATGTGTTCGTATTCTAGTGTTTGCTCTAATCTAATACTGTTACTGCGTTGTGCTAGCGGATGATCTGGTGCAACGGCAAGCATTAATCGGTCAGTGGAAAAACGAATCGCTCTGAGGCCCTGTTTCTGTATGTCGCCCGAAACAATTCCAATGTCCGCGGTATCATTGGCCACAGAGCTAACAATATCGTCATTTAGGCGCTCCTGAAGATCTACTGTCACACCTGGACGCAAAGCAAGGAATTGAGCAACAATTTTGGGTAAAAACTCAGTCACTGCGGTAGTGTTCGCAAATATTCTTAAATGAGTTGTGGCTGTATCTGTTAATTCCTCTTCTAAATAGTCTATTTGTCTGAGTATAAGTTGAGCACGATGCAGCATTACTTTTCCAGCGGCGGTTAGACTAACGCCTTTATTGCTCCGATATAGCAGCGATGTGCCCGTTTCATATTCCATAGATTTAATACGAGTGCTCGCAGCAGGCGGGGATAAGTAGGTAGCACGGGCGCCGTGGGTTAAATTGCCAAATGAAGCAATGTTTATAAACAGTTTAAGATCGGTGGAGTCCAAGTTCATTAACGTTAACCATTTTCTAACGTAATATTAGTTACGTACTAATATACAGAATTCAAAATGAATGGCAATATTAGCCGCTTCAAATCTCTAAAGAGTGAGCGACATGCAAGTAGATCAGTGGGTAGGCAAGTCAGAAAATAGTCATGAGCGCATAGCTGCATTTCCCGCAAACGCTATGGCCGCCACGTTGAACCACAGCGAACCAAAGTATAAAGATGGTGATCCATTACCGCATTTATGGCACTGGCTCTATTTTTTGCAGACCTTCAACATAGAGGACAAGGGCTATGATGGACACCCAAAGCTTGGTGGGTTTTTGCCACCAATAGATCTCCCTAGACGTATGTGGGCCGGAAGTAGGCTGAAGTTTTTCGCTCCTATGAATATTGGTGACCAGCTGAGCAAAAAATCCACAATTAAGTCTGTAACCCAAAAAACTGGCCGCACAGGTGCACTAGCCTTTGTAACCGTTTTGCACCAGGTGCATAACGGTTCGGCACTCTGTATAGAGGAAGAGCACGACATCGTTTATCGTGCAAAAATGAGTGCCAGTGACCTACAAGCAACACCCCTGACTGCACCTACTGAATCGGCATTTAGTAGAAATATCCAACCAGACCCAGTGATGTTGTTTCGCTACTCGGCACTCACATTTAACGGCCACAGAATTCATTACGATCAGCCGTTTTGTACCGACACAGAGGGCTATGACGGCTTAGTAGTACATGGTCCTTTAATGGCCACCATGCTGCTTGATCTGGTGCGCAGTGAGCGCCCCAAAGAGGTCGTAACCGAGTTTGAATTTCGCGCCCTAGCACCAGTTTTTGAAACTGATCAGTTTTCCATACATGGCCAGCCTAGTGCCGACGGAAAAACCATCAAACTTTGGGTGCGGCGAGGTGATGGTGCGCTGGCTATTCTCGCCCAAGCAACAACAAAGTGAGCTCTTTCATGGTCCATAACTATCAAGATATTCGCGAATCGATACAAGCTCTTTGCGCCACGTTTCCGGCCGAATACCACCGCCAAGTAGATGAAGTGCGTGGCTACCCTCAAGACTTTGTTAACGCCCTAACCCGGGCCGGTTGGTTAGCCGCGCTGATACCTGAATCTTATGGTGGTTCCGGCTTAGGCTTAGCTGAAGCAAGCGTGATCATGGAGGAGATTAATCGCTCGGGTGGCAATGCTGCGGCCTGCCACGGCCAGATGTACAACATGAACACGCTTTTGAAACATGGCTCAGAGGCGCAAAAACAACGCTACCTGCCCGGCATAGCCAGAGGAGAGTTGCGACTTCAATCTATGGCAGTGACTGAGCCTTCCACCGGTACTGACACAACTAAACTCCGCACCACCGCTGTGCGTAAAGGCGACAAGTATGTGGTTAATGGTCAGAAAGTTTGGATCAGTCGGGTATTACACTCAGATTTGATGATCTTGCTTGCCCGCACCACACCTTTGGATCAAGCGGAGAAAAAATCGTTAGGCATGTCCATTTTTATCGTTGATATTGCCGACGCTATGACCAACGGTATGACAGTCAACCCCATTCGCAACATGGTCAATCATGAAACCAGTGAGCTGTTCTTTGACCATCTCGAAATACCTGCTGAGAATCTAATTGGCGAAGAAGGCTATGGCTTTCGTTATATTCTCGATGGGCTCAATGCCGAGCGCGCCCTGATCGCTGCTGAATGTATTGGCGACGGCCGATGGTTTTTGGATAAAGTGGTTGACTACACCAAGAACCGAGAGGTATTTGGCCGCCCAATTGGCCAGAACCAAGGCGTGCAGTTCCCCATCGCTGAAGCCAAGATTGAGCTCGAAGCTGCGGATCTAATGCGTTTTCGAGCCTGCGAGTTATTCGACTCTGGACAGGCCTGTGGCGGCGAAGCAAATATGGCCAAATATTTGGCCGCCAAAGCCAGTTGGGAAGCCGCTAACGCCTGCTTGCAGTTTCATGGTGGTTTTGGTTTTGCCACCGAGTATGACGTAGAGCGTAAGTTCCGCGAAACACGCCTATACCAAGTGGCACCAATTTCAACCAATCTCATTTTGTCCTATGTGGCCGAACACATGCTTGAACTGCCGAGGTCCTTCTAATGCTGCCGCTAGAAGGCATCACCGTGGTGAGCTTAGAGCATGCCATTGCAGCTCCTTTTGCTACGCGCCAATTGGCCGACTTGGGTGCCCGTGTGATTAAAGTGGAGCGACCTCTAGTGGGTGACTTTGCGCGCAGCTACGATCAACGAGTCAACGGCTTAGCCTCCCACTTCGTCTGGGCCAACCGCTCCAAGGAAAGCCTTACTTTAAACCTTAAACAAGCCGATGGTAAGGACATACTGCAACAACTACTGACAGAGGCTGATGTGCTGGTGCAAAATTTAGCGCCTGGCGCAGCCGCTCGGATGGGCCTCAGCTATACCGACCTACAAACCATAAACCCAAGGCTGATTGTATGTAATGTCTCTGGGTATGGAGAAGGCGGCCCTTATCAAAACCGCAAGGCCTATGACCTTTTGATACAGGCAGAAGCTGGCTTTATTAGCACCACCGGCACTACCGACAGCCCTAGTAAAGCTGGGATCTCTATCGCAGATATTGCGGCGGGCATGTACGCCTACAGCAACATTCTTGCGGCCCTAATACAACGTGGTATAAGTGGGCAGGGGTGCAACATCGATGTATCCATGCTCGAGGCAATGACGGAATGGATGGGGTTCCCCTTGTATTACGCCTATGACGGCGCAGCGCCACCTAACAGAGCAGGCGCAAGCCACGCCACCATCTTCCCATACGGTCCATTTGTTGCGGGCGATGGCAATACCGTTCTTTTTGGCCTTCAAAACGAACGCGAGTGGAGATCGTTTTGTACCACCGTGTTACAAGACATCTCGTTAATCACAGACCCCAGGTTTACCACGAATAGTTTGCGTGTAAAAAACAAAAATGAGTTAACGGACTGCGTTATTTCTGGCTTTTCCCAAATGTCGGCCGTTCAGGTGATCGAGCGCCTTGAAAAAGCGGGTATTGCCAACTCACAGATGCGAAATATGGCCGATGTTTGGTCCCATCCGCAATTGAAGTCCCGCGAGCGCTGGAGGCAAGTCAATACCAGCGTTGGCATGATACCTGCTCTCATACCACCAGGCGGCGTCGGACCTGAGCCAAGAATGGATCCAGTACCCGGCTTGGGTGAACACACTTCAAGCATTCTGACCGAGTTGAAGTTTACCCATGAGCAAATCTCTGCTCTACAAAGAAAACAGGCCATTTGATGACCCGTTTGGACAGCGTATGTAGTTTATTATTCGTGCCTGGAAATCGCCCACAACGGTTTGCTAAGGCGGTATCCTCAGGCGCCGGGGCTATAATCCTAGACATCGAAGATTCTGTAGGCGCAGCGGACAAAGCCGTCGCTCGCGACCATGTCGCCGAATTTTTAGATACCGTGCCTGACACAAGTTGTTCTCAGGATTTTTGTCCTGCCGTAAACGATCAGGAACAACTACGCCGCACAGCCCAATACTCAGCCGCGGCTGGCATGGGCGGTATGATGTGTATACACCCAAACCAAGTTGGCTTAGTTGAGTCTATATTCGCCCCCAGCGCTGATCAAATAGAATGGGCTGGTGCGCTAGTTAAAACAGCAGCTGAACAATAATAGTTTTCAATTTCGAGGCCAAATGGTAGACGAACCGGTGCTAAACCGGGCCAGAAAAATCTTAACAAACACTAAGTAAAACCCATTCAACAGCCTACTGGAGGCGTATCATGTTTATATCGCACTTGGATCATTTAGTATTGACCGTGGCGGATATTAAAAAAACCGTTTGTTTTTACAGTGAGGTTCTGGGGATGACGGCTATTACATTCGGAGACAACCGCACAGCATTGAGTTTTGGCGAGCAAAAAATCAACCTTCATCCAGCCGCCGCTCCTTTAACACCTCATGCCAAACTCCCTACCCCTGGGTCGGCGGATATATGCTTAATTACGCATCTTCCTTTAGCTTCAGCAATGCATCACCTGCAAGAAAAAGGCGTGGTGATTGAATTGGGGCCCGTAGCACGGACTGGAGCCGTTGGCGTTATTGAATCAATTTACTTTCGCGACCCAGATGACAACTTGATTGAGGTAGGCAAATATAGTGATTGATTCGTCAACACTGTTTTTTGTTGGTTTTGTTTCGAACTTACTTTCATCTATGTCGGGCGGAGGCACGGGGTTACTCCAGCTCCCTACCATCATCTGGCTGGGATTACCTTTTAAAGTAGCCCTGGCAACCCATAAGGTAACCACCGTAGCGATGGAGATTGGCGCAACTTTTTATGCCTTTAAGCGCAAGAACCTGCACCGTGACTTGGTCATTTTATTGCTCGTTGCTGGCTTACCTGGTGTATTGCTTGGAGCTTATATCGTACTATTAATCCCGCAGGAAGCAGGAAAACTTGCATTGGAGTTATTAACTATATCTATTGGTTTATTTTCATTCTCAAATAGAACCGTTGGTTAAGACGTTCTAGAGGAAGGTGAGCACACCCACAAGAGATACCTAACAGGGGCAGCCATTGTCTTTTTCATCGGCATCATTAACGGGTCTTTGACTAATGGCACTGGCCTTATGGTGACCATGTGCCTCATTCTATGGTTTAAACTAGATTATCGTCTAGTAATTCAACACACGTTGGTGGTTGTGGGTGTGTTTTGGAATGCAATAGGCGCCGGGAGCCTTGCTAGCAGTGGTTGCCATATTGTCTGGTATATACCTTATTTATTAATAATTTGGTTAAGCGAACTAAATAGCGAAACTGTCTAATTTTTGCAGTATACTTTTTTCATGACCCATGCAATCGACAACCCCTATCCGCCTCGCAGTTGGCTGCAGAGCAACATAAAATCTTTGTATATCATTACTTTGATGATCCTCCTACCGATGTGGGTGCTGGCCAGTTTTTATGTATTTACAAATCAAGCTCACAGGAACCTACATCAGCTCATACGCAACGACGTCCTTCTATTTGCCGACAGCTTAGAGAGCGAGTTAGAGAAATACCGCTCTATTCCTAAAATGTTGATGATGGATGTCGCGTTAACAAACAGTGTCTCCAGTCCAAACCTGTTTAACAGCAATCATATCCACAATTATCTGCAGCATATTCGCGCCACCACCAACTCGGACGAAGTGTTTCTGTTAGACATTCAAGGGCACACCCTGGCCTCTACAAATATTGATAATGAAGGTATAAATTACGCCCATACGCCATTTTTTCAAGACGCTGCAGACGGCAATTCAGGAGGATTTTTCACCATGGGGGTAAACGCCGGGATACGTGGTTACTATTTCAGCGAGTCTTTGATTAATAGTAGCTCTGGAACTGTTATTGGTGTCATTGTAATCAAAGTCAACATGGCTCGCTTAGAACGTGACTGGCTGAACAAACTCACACCAATGATGATTGCCGATGAAAATCAGATCATTATCGCCTCCAGCACTGCGTCTTGGTTGTTTACTAGCCGCCAACGTTTAACTAATGATCAAAAGCGGCGTATTAAGCTAACTCGTAAATACCCAACGACTTCGTTCCCTATATTACCCATAGAAGTCATCCGAAATATCGAAGGCGCAGAGATAGTTAAGTTACCTAAACTGGGTTACGAACGAGTATTGGAAACCTCACATTTCCTGCCAGATCTGGGTTGGACCTTATATGCACATGGTGATTTAAAGCAACTTGATTTACCGATACGGCGTAACACAGGTTTGTCGGCCTTATTGGTTATGTTGACACTTTCGTTAGCCTATCTAGCGACACAACGGCGTCTACAGTTCAACGAAACTTTAGTGCGACGTGAGATTAATCAAACCCGTTTACAACAAGCCAAAGATCTACTTGAAGCCCGTGTCGAAGAACGCACCCAAGAGCTGCAAGCCAGTAACCTTGAGCTCAAACAGACCCAACAGGAGCTTATCCATTCGGCCAAACTCGCTACCCTTGGACAGTTGGCGACCAGCGTGACCCATGAAATTAACCAGCCACTGACAGCTATTCTGACCTCGGCAGACAATGCGGAGCAGTGGTTAGGGCGAGGCCAAGTTGAAAAAGTCCAGGATAAGCTTGCTCAAATTAAAACCCTGGCCCAAAAAATGGGTCTCATCACCTCCCACTTAAAAACCTTTGGCCGCAAGACCGATGATAAAAACGATTGGATTTGCCCACAAATTGCCTTAGACAACGCCTTCGCCTTATTACACACCAGAATTAACCAAGAACAGGTGGAAACGGTGGTCGAAGACCTGTCGAGCTTTCAAGTATTGGCCAACGACGTACGTTTAGAGCAAGTATTTATAAATTTGATTAGCAACGCCTTAGATGCAATGCAACTCAGCCAATACAAACGCCTAACGGTGTATTGTGAAACGGATGCTAAAGCGGTAGACATCCATTTTTCCGATACGGGCAGCGGAATTGATAACGATCACTTACTGCAATTATTTGACCCATTTTTTAGTACTAAAGATGTTGGTGTAGGTCTAGGTTTAGGCCTTACAATATCTTACAGTATCATTAAAACCATGGGCGGCCATTTGAGCGGCCGCAACTCTGCCACGGGCGCGGTGTTTAGCATCCGCCTACGTGCCGCCAGCAAAAGCGACAGAATCCTATGACTTTACCCACCATTTGTGTAGTCGATGACCATGAAGAACTCCGCAACTCATTAGTAGAAATGCTCGAGTTGGCGGATTATCAGGTCACGGCATACGCCAGTGCAGAATCCGCTTTGCCTCGTCTATTAGAGACCTGGCCCGGCATTATCATCAGCGATATTCGTATGCCTAATATGGACGGCTTTGCTTTCTTGACCGCCCTCCAAGAACGAGACGTCGACTTGCCAGTGATATTGATCACCGGCCATGGCGATATTCAGATGGCCTTAGGCGCAATCCGCAGTGGCGCTTACGACTTTATTGAAAAACCATTCCGCCGTGAGCATTTGCTGGAAGTCGTTAAACGTGCCTTAGACAAGCGTCAACTAGTGATGGAAAACCGGCAACTAAAGGCCGCCATCGCGGCTCAAGATCACGAGGCCATCATCGGCCAATCAAGCGCCATCACTGCTCTAAAACAAAAGATCACCCGCTTAGCGCAAGCCGACGTTAACACCCTTATTTGTGGTGAAACCGGTACCGGAAAAGAGCTAGCTGCTCGCCGTTTGCACGAACAAAGCGGCCGTTGCAACGGCCCGTTTGTAGCCATCAACTGTGCGGCTCTGCCAGAATCAATGATGGAAGCGGAGTTGTTTGGCCATGAAGCAGGTGCCTTTACCGACGCTAAAAAAGCCCGTATTGGAAAATTCGAATACGCCCACAAAGGCACTATATTCTTGGATGAAATCGAGAGTATACCACTGTCACTGGCAGTAAAAATATTACGTGTGCTACAGGAACGTAAGGTCGAGCGCCTCGGTACCAACAACTCTATCGACATCGATATCCGCGTGGTAGCCGCTACCAAAGCCGACCTTAAGGCGCTGGCCCAAGAAGGCAAATTTAGAGAAGACCTGTATTACCGACTCAACGTGGTTGAATTGCATTTGCCGCCGTTACGCCAGCGCGATGACGACATATTGCTACTGTTTCGCTATTTTACTGCCCAAGCTAGCGAAAAATTCAACCTGGCCGAGCCAACACTCTCGCTGCATGTTATCGATACCTTAATGCAGCACCCATGGCCGGGTAACGTGCGAGAACTGATTAACGTGGCCGAGCGTTTTGTGCTCACCGATACCTTAATAGACCAGAATACCCTCGCCAATTGGCAGACCGAAACCGGCAATACCAGCTTACCTGAACGCATGGAGTGTTATGAGAAGCGTCTCATCGAAGAAGCCCTATCTCAAGCACAAGGGTCTATTAAGCGCACCTACGAAGGTTTAGGCATCGCTCGTAAAACCCTGTATGACAAGCTGACAAAATACAACTTAGACCGTCATCGCTTCTTAGATGATTAATATGTGTGGGTTTCCGCACACTTAGCCACAAAGGTGTATAGATTGCCTCACACAATCAAACAATAGTAATTAATATATTATTGTTTATCAATTAGTTATGTTTTGGCATGGAAGTTGCTATTTGAACCTCAGTAGTTCAACTACGCTAGTACTAATAATTGTAATAATAAAGAGGTTCACTATGAAGATGTATTTAAAAACCGCACTAGCCAGCGCCATGGCTGTGGCTTTAGTTGCCACCCCAGCTCAGGCTAGCGATGTGTGTCAAGATGGCGAAATCGTCATCAAGTTCAGCCACGTAACCAACACCGACAAGCACCCTAAAGGCATTGCTGCCACCGAGCTTGCGGCTCGTGTAAACAGCGAAATGGATGGCAAGGTATGTTTGGAAGTTTACCCAAACTCTACGCTATATGGTGACGGTAAAGTGCTTGAAGCCTTGTTGATGGGTGACGTACAATTGGCCGCTCCCTCCTTATCTAAGTTTGAGAAGTACACTAAACAATTCCGCCTTTTTGATTTGCCATTCATGTTTAAAAACATTGACGCGATCGACGAATTTCAAGCCTCCGCATCAGGTCAAGCGATGAAGCAATCTATGACGGGGCGCGGTTTGTTAGGACTTGAATTTTGGCACAACGGCTTAAAGCAGTTATCTGCCACCAAGCCATTATTAGCACCTACTGATGCTGCCGGCTTGAAGTTTAGAGTACAAGCTTCTGATGTGTTGGTTGCCCAATTTAAAACGCTGGGTGCCGTGCCACAAAAAATGTCATTCTCTGAAGTTTATCAGGCTCTACAATCTGGCACTATTCAAGGCCAAGAAAACACTTATTCCAACATATACGGCAAGAAGTTCTTTGAAGTACAGGATAGTGTCACCGAGTCTAACCACGGTGTAATAGACTATTTGGTAATCACCTCTTCGGAGTTCTGGGGCGGACTACCCAACGATATTCGCAACCAGTTGGAAACCATTTTGCGTGAAGTCACTGTGTCTCGCAACGCTAAAGCCTTTGGTGTAAACGAAGCCAACAAACAGGCTATCCTAGACGCTGGTAAAGCCATCCATATCCTAACAGATACCCAACGGGCCGAATGGAAAGCTGCCATGCTACCTGTATGGGATCAGTTCAAGGATGACGTAGGTCAGGAAAACATTGACGCTGCTCAAGCTATTAACGCGCAATATTAATTATTGCTGTTAACTAGTCTCACGCCCCCAGTTTACTGGGGGCGTCTCTATTAAATCTTAGGTGGTATTTATGCCCACTCCCGCACTGTCCAAACTTAGCATTGCAGATCGCCTCGAGCGCAATTTTATTGCCGTTTTGCTCGGTTTGATGACCATGATTACTTTTACCAATGTGGTTATAAGAAAACTGCAGGAAATGGATTTTTGGCGCAGCGAATGGTTTGCCCCGTGGGCAGAACCACTGTCTACCTTTGGTCTGCAATCCCTAGAGACCACAGTGTTTTTGTTTGCTTGGTTGGGTATCGTCGGCACCGCCTATATGGTGCGTATCAAGGCCCAACTGGGTGTTGATGTGGCGCTCAATTACCTATCACCAGCCTGGCGCAAGGCCGCAGCGTTGTTGGCCGTGAGTGCTTGTTTACTCTACACCTTATTATTAGTTAAGGGCAGCTGGGACTATTGGGCCCCATTTGCTAATTTACCACCCACCGAGGGTCGCATTTGGCCTGAGGGTTTTAAAGGTCGCTACTTGAGCCAGGGATATTACGAAGTCAATGACATTGTGATGCCCGCCTGGGCTCAGTTTTTGGGCGACTGGTTTAACGAGGGCGAAGATTACGAGAAGATCCCCCGCTTTATCCCCTATTTTGCCTTGCCGTTTGGCATGGCCTTATTGTTATGGCGCTATCTAAGGGTAGCTGTAGACGTGATGCAGGGCAAAGCCAATATGATTATTGCCAGCCACGAAGCCGAAGACTTGGTTGATCAAGCCGCCGCCGCTGCAGACAAGGATTAACCCCCATGGAAGCCCTATATTTATTTATCTTGGTTATTTTATTGCTCTTGGTAGGTGTGCCTATCGCTGTATCACTTGGCCTAAGCTCTATTCTGTTTTTGTTAGTGTATTCCGACAGTTCCCTCGCATCGGTTGCACAAACCTTATTTTCGGCCTTCGAAGGCCACTATACGTTACTCGCCATACCCTTCTTTATCTTAGCCTCTAGCTTTATGTCTACCGGCGGTGTGGCTAAACGTATTATCCGTTTCTCGATTGCTTGTGTAGGCCACTTTCACGGTGGTTTAGCCATTGCTGGTGTCTTTGCGTGCATGATGTTTGCGGCCCTTTCTGGCTCGTCGCCAGCCACTGTAGTCGCCATTGGGTCGATTGTGATCGCCGCCATGCGCAAAGTTGGCTATAGCAAAGACTTTGCCGCTGGCGTTATTTGTAACGCCGGCACCTTGGGAATCTTGATTCCACCTTCCATCGTGATGGTAGTTTATGCCGCCGCTACGGATGTATCGGTGGGACGTATGTTCTTAGCAGGCGTCATACCGGGTTTGCTGGCCGGTACTATGCTCATGGTGGCTATTTATTTTTATGCACGCTACAAGGGCATGCCTAAAGGTGAGTGGGCTGGCTGGAGCGAAGTATTGGATGCGGCCCGTGGCGCTAGCTGGGGTTTGTTCTTAGTGGTGATTATTCTTGGCGGAATTTATGGGGGTTATTTCACTCCCACGGAGGCGGCTGCAGTGGCGTCGGTTTACGCCTTCATCGTGTCGATGTATATCTACCGAGACATGGGACCGTTAAAAGGCACTGCAGGCGGAGCGCCCTTGTCGCTCGCCAAACACCCACAAGCCTTGTTTACCGCTTGGTTTCACAAAGACACGCGGGAAACCTTGTTTGAGGCGGGCCGTTTGTCTGTAACCTTGTTGTTCATCATTGCCAACGCCCTCATTCTAAAACACGTACTTACCGACGAACAGATTCCACAAACCATAGCCACAGCTATGCTTGCGGCAGGCCTTGGCCCGATTATGTTCTTGGTGATGGTGAACGTGATCTTACTGATTGGTGGCCAATTTATGGAGCCTTCTGGCCTCATCGTTATTGTTGCGCCCTTGGTATTCCCTATTGCGATCGAGTTGGGTATCGACCCCATCCACTTAGGAATAATCATGGTAGTGAACATGGAAATAGGCATGATCACACCACCGGTGGGGCTCAACCTGTTTGTTACCTCGGGAGTGGCCGGCATGTCGGTCATGCGGGTGGTGAAGGCCGCCACGCCGTGGCTAGCCATCCTGTTTGTATTCCTGATTATGGTGACTTACATTCCGGCACTATCAACCTTCTTGCCCACTTACTTTATGGGGCCAGAAATTATCACCAAATAGGCATCAAGAACGCAAGTCAGACACCAAGTTCTTAATGTCTTGGTGTTCTGGCATGGGTTTAGGCTTGGCTAGCGTGGATGCTTGACCATGCTCCTCTAACTTAAAGAACTGCATTAGCTGGTTCAATTCTGCGGTCTTATCTGCTAACGCATCTGCTGCACGTTGCGCTAAAGCGCGGACCTCCTCTGATGCTACTGCACCATGGCCACCCACTCTAGTGGCTTTATCTGAGTCGTTAGAGGCTGCCAGATTAGCTTGGAACGCAAGGTCGTCGATCACGGCAATAATTTCTGTAATGCTGCGACTGACATATGCAAGCTCGTCGCCCATAGCACGCACATCGGCTTCGGCACCGTCTACTGAGTTATTGGTCACACCCTTGCTATCACCAAGGTTATCGACTAACTGAATGCTGCCACGGTGACTAAAACGAACCGTTTCGGCAAAAGAAAGTGCCAATAAAACGAGAAACACAGCCCCCGCACCGGTAATGGTCAACAGCATCGACTGTAGCTTAGCAATAGGTGCAAAAGCCTCCTCCGCACCTATTTCAGACACAATAGTCCACTGCACACCATCAGTTAGTGAAACCAATGCGTAAGAAGATAACACCGGATTACCACTGTGGTCGAAAATGCTTTGGCTACCTGTACTGCCGAGCAATGAGTCGGAGCCCGCCAACAAGCCCCCTGTCACAAGATAGGTGTCGCCGATTTCACCCATACCACTAGGTTCTGCAATGATGTGGTCAATGCCTGCAAAAGAAATCTGCATGGCCAAAACCATGACCATGTCTCCCTGGACTATAACCGGTACGGCGATAAAGACAGCGGATGCGCCATTACGTGGGGCGTAGGGCGCTACGTCAGTCATGTGGTACTCTTGATCGGCTATGACATTTTGAACCACTTGACCTAAGCCAGAGTCCTTATAAGGGCCAGACACTAAGTTGGTTTTGTAGTCTGCCTTCCGGGCGACGCTGAAGAAACAATAGCCTTGTGGGTCGAGCAAGAACAGATCGTAATAGCCATTACGCTTCGTGTAACGGCTAAACATGCTCTGCCCACGCTGGTCTAGATCGAATATCGCCGTTTCCAAGCCCTGTTTTTCGATCAATAGCGATAGGTTGTCGGCTAAAGTTTCTATACCATTGTGCGCATTCTTGAAATGTTGCTGAATTTGATGGACTTTAATGTTCCGCTGCACTTGTAGCTGTTCAAAAACTTGTTTCTCTAACGTAGCGCGGCTACTTTCCAAGCTCACCAAACCAATGATTAAGGCCGGTACAATGCCAACCAACAAGGTCAAGGCAACTAGTTTTTGTTTTAAGTTCATGCGCGCCCTTATTTTGCGGCCAAATTACAATAATCTAGAAAATACTAGCATTTGCAATGTAGCCCTGCAAAAAAACCGATCAGAACTGATATGGAAATTCTGCCTGTTCTTCAAAAGATTGTAATAACTCGTCTTCGGCCCCTGCACCCCATTTGTTGGTATAGACCAAATCCCCCAACGGCAGACGCTGGCGCCAGCCTTTATTGGCTAATTCTGGGGTTGATAAAAAGTGATCCACATAGCCCACACACAAATATGCAATAGGCACTATTGCTGCAGGAATACCCAACACCTTCTTCAGCTCATTGGGGTCCATTATGCTGACCCAGCCCACCCCAAGGCCTTCGGCACGGGCAGCGAGCCACAAGTTTTGTACAGCACACACGCTACTAAATAAATCCATTTCTGGCATTTGTTGGCGGCCCAACACCACCGGGCCCGCGCGCTCTCGGTCGCAGGTAATACATATATTGAGTGGCGCTTCAAGGATGCCTGCCAATTTGAGTTGCCGATATTGCTGTTGCCGCTCGTCTTCAAACTCATTGGCCGCTGCAGCGTTTGCATGTTGATACAACTGATGGACCTGCTGTTTCGTCGCCTCATCTTTAACTAGGGTAAAATTCCATGGCTGCATAAAACCCACGGAAGGGGCATGGTGCGCGGCGTACAAAACGCGCGCCAACACATCATCGGGTACTGGGTCTGGCTTAAACTGGCTACGCACGTCACGTCGATTAAATAAGGTTTTATACAGCCCGTGGCGATCTTCTTCGGCAAACGCCAAGTCTTGTTGATGAGCATCGGTAAGGGTAGCAGACATGAGTCATTCCTAAAGTAATCGAAGTATAAGGCCGACACTCTTTATAAAGGCCTGCGTGGCTGGGGTCAAGGTACATGGCGGCTGTGCATATAAATACGCCGATTATGGAAATGTGATGGAGATTGAATCCCGCAGCAGCGATAGGTTAGCGCACCCCACCCGCCTGTGCTAACTTAGGGTGCTTATGGACTGGGTGCCAACCCTTGGGAATTTGTCATGACTGCTAACGCCTTAGTCGCTATTGTCGAAGACGACACGGACCAGCGCGTCAATTATTGTACTGCATTGGAAAAACGCTTTATCAAAGTGCAGTCCTTTGCCACCAAACAAGCGGCCTTAGATGGTCTGAGCCTAACGCGCCCAGACTTATTGGTACTAGACATCATTCTAGACCAAGAATACGACGCTGGTTTTGATTTATACAGCCAACTTTGCCGCCAATACCCCGACCTGCCAGTGTTATTTTTAACCGAACGCGTTGGCGACATCGATACGGTATCTGGATTACGTATGGGAGCATGGGACTACCAACCGAAACCCATTAGTATTGACTACTTTGTAGCTAAAGTTGAATCCCTGTTGAGATTGACCAAAAACAACCCTAAGTTCGAAGCCGAAAAGGTCGTCACTCGTGGCCAATTACGCATCGATATAAACCGCCATACGGTTCACTGGGGTGGCCAAAGAGTCGCTGACATTACTGTCACAGAATTCAAACTTCTCGAAGCGCTGAGCAAGCACCCGAATACCATTAACACCTACCAAGGGCTAGCCGCCGCCACATTGGGCGGAGTGGTGGCCAACAATACGGTGAGCACTCATATTAGTAACATAAAACGAAAACTCCTGCGCTTAGACCCAACCTTCGCTGCGATTAGGGCTGAATATGGGCAAGGTTATCGCTGGCGTGAGTAAATTATTACGCATTGGCTTACGCTCCCAAATTAGTCTGTTTGTGCTGGTGCTATTAAGCATACCTTACATGGGGTATCGTTTTGTGGAAGAAACTAGGGGTTTCTTTAGGCACAGCCAAGTGGTCGCCCAAGAGCAAATTGCTCAAAGTGTTAGCAATCTTTTTGCGGGCCAACACCAACTTCTGAAACAGATCCCAGAATTAAGCCAACGTCAGGCGTTGCTCACTAAATTCCAACTCGACCAGCAGCCTAAAATAGACGGCAACATCCAAGATTGGGGCGCTACCTTAAACTTTGCCTCCGATTATCACGCCAGCGACCACGGGCAGACACTAGCCGATCCACCGTCCATGACTGTTGTGCTGGCTGAATACGGTCCAAATTTATTCGGTGCCATACAGGTCAAAGACCAACACCGCGTGCCTCACAACAAAATCAACAACAAAAACGCTTATGATCATATTGAATTAAGCTACATCAATAAGTCTCAACAGAGGGTAGCCTTACAATTGTTAGTGCAAGATGCAGGTGCTATGGCCGTTGAAATTTCTGATGATGGTGCTACGGTTAGTGGTGCATTCTTTGGCCCTGCCGTAAAGGCCTACTTATACGATACGGCAACCGGTTATCAGGTTGAATTCGTTTTACCCTCGGCGCTATTGGGGCCCAAACAGCAAATTTACCTCGGCTTAGCGGACGCCGATCAAAACCCACAGACCGATGCCATAGACCTACAGCGAATTATTTTGGATGGCCCAGAGAAAGGAGGCTTCAGCGCCCTCAACACCGAATCTAACCTTGCCATGCGTTTACTTTCAGGGCATGCCAACGCGGGCGTTGAGATCGCATTATACGACCGCCAACTTAACCGCTTAGCCAAAGTCGGCTCTAGTATTGCGATGCACGATCAGCCTTGGCAATGGTCAATTGATGGTGTCTTTGAGGGGCTTGTGGACCTTGCGTTCACACAACTCTTGCAGCTTGATGACCCCCATACCAAAGATCCAAACCGTGCTCAGGCTGCGCTGCTTAACTTAGCAGTCAGTGGTGTGACAGTGACTAACCAGTGGGCCAGCCAGACTAGCCTGCCAATTCAGGCCACCGCCAAACCCATATTCGATTCACAGGGCAACGTTTTGGGTTTGGTATTAGTGCAGCAATCCACCGCACAGTTGCTGGCCTGGCAACGCCAAGCCATGCAAAATATAGCCAGCCTTAGTTTAGGTAGCATGTTGCTGATATTACTGTTGTTGTTCTTGGTGTTTTGGCGATTAGCTTACCGCATCCGTCGGCTTGGGCAAGAAGCTAAGCAGCTGGTTGACCCACAAGGGCGCCTACAAACCGATGCCATCGTGCACGAAATTAACCAGACAGATGAACTGGGCGACCTAGCCCGCAGCCTCAACCAAGTGGTGGCGCAACTACATCAACATCAGGCCTTTCTTTCACAAATGCCTCGCACCCTGAGCCATGAAATTAACAACCCCCTCAATGCTATTGCTACGTCCTTGGGGAACATGGCCCAAGTGCCCTTATCGGATGAAGTGAAGGCTTATTTAGCCATGGCCCAGCGGGGCATTCATCGTATTGATGGTATCCTTTCTAAACTGGCCGATGCCGCTAATCTGGAGCAAGCCCTCACCCAAGATATTAAAGAGTCCTTTGATGTGGCCCATCTAGTGTGGAGCTATTGCGCCTATCAAGACCAGATAGACGGCGGCTTAGTGGACTATAAAGGGCCAACAAAAGCGGTCATGATTAATGCGGTCGATTACAGGATAGAGCAGCTATTAGACAAGCTACTGGACAATGCCCGAGACTTTCGGCATCCAACCACACACACCCTAGTTGAACTTAGAGTGAGTCTGGGCTGGATAGAGATAAAGGTGTCCAACTTTGGCCCACCCATTGACGCCAGCTACCAACGACAGCTTTTCAACTCCATGGTGAGCCATAGGACCAAAGCAAGCCCAGCCGACGAGAGCCACTTTGGTTTGGGTTTGTATGTGGTGCGCAGCATTGTGCGCTATCACCAAGGGCAAATCCGCCACCATAACTTGGCTAATGACAGCGGGGTTTGTTTTACCATAAGACTACCGGCCCTTGGTTTAAGCTAAAGCATCAAAATCAGTTGCCTTAAATCTTTACTGATCTCATGCCTTCTCGCCGAGCGAACCACCAAGCGATCAATACCGCAACCGAAGCTAGGCCGATAATAATTGTTGCTAATGCGTTGATCTGTGGGCTCATGCCCATACGCACGCTCGAGAACACTTGCATCGGCAAAGTCGTCGCGCCAGGGCCAGATACAAAGCTGGCAATCACCAAATCATCGAGGGACAGGGTAAAAGCGAGCAACCAACCCGAGATCAATGCAGGCGCAATGATAGGTAAAGTCACCAAAAAGAACACCTTCCATGGGGGTGCGCCTAAGTCTTGAGCGGCCTCTTCTATAGATTCGTCTAACTCTTGCAACCGTGAGCTAATCACCACAGCCACAAAGGCCGTACAGAAGGTGACGTGGGCAATCCATATGGTCAACATGCCGCGCTGACCCGGCCAGCCCAATGTTTGCCCCATGGCCACAAACAACAATAGCAAAGACAAACCGGTTATCACTTCTGGCATCACTAGCGGTGCTGTGATCATGCTGGTAAAGGCGGTTTTACCTTTAAAAGCCCCCATACGCACCATCACTATAGAGGCCATTGTGCCCAATACCACGGCTGCCGACGCGGCTAACACGGCAATCTTAAGGCTGATCCAAGCCGCACCTAACATCTGCGGGTCGCGGAACAGTTCGCCATACCATTTAAACGAGAAGCCAGCCCAAACGGTCACCAGCTCTGATTTGTTGAAAGAGAAAATTACCAAAATGACGATGGGAGCATAGAGGAAAAAGAAGCCTAAACTCAGAAACCACTTCGACCAATTAGACAGTTTGCCTGTTTGCATGGCTAGGACTCCAATTCGCGGGCTTGATAGCGGTGGAAAAAGGTAATTGGCACCAACAGTAATAACAACATCACGATAGCAACAGCTGACGCCACGGGCCAATCGCGATTGTTAAAGAACTCTTGCCACAAAACCTTACCTATCATCAGCGTTTCTGCGCCACCCAGCATTTCGGGAATCACAAACTCGCCGACTGAAGGAATAAAGACCAACATGCAGCCGGCAATAATGCCCGCTTTGGACAGCGGTAGAGTCACCCTCATAAACGTTTTGAATGGCGAACAGCCCAGGTCTGCGGACGCTTCCAGTAGAGAATTATCCAGCTTTACCAAATTGGTATAGATCGGCAACACCATAAACGGCAGGTAGGCGTAAACAATGCCTAAATAAACCGCAAATTCTGTATTCAGCATGGCAATAGGCTCGTCAATGATACCTATACCCATTAAGCCATTATTGATCAAACCATTGTTTTTTAGGATACCCACCCAAGCGTATATCCGAATCAAAAACGAGGTCCACGAAGGCAACATCACTAACATCAACAGGGCGTTACGGGTTGCCGTATCGGCGCGCGCAATGGCATAAGCAATGGGATATCCGACCAACAACGCACACACAGTTGCAAAGAAAGCGATACGTACAGAACTCATGTAAGCCCGAATATACAGGTCATCATTGATTAGGTACGCATAGGTACCTAAATTAAGATTAATGGTCAGAACTTCATCCGCCCAGCTCACCAAATCAGTATAAGGTGGAATAGAGTACTGCATTTCCGAAAAACTAATTTTAAACACAATCAGAAAGGGCACAAGAAAGAACATCAATAACCATATGTAGGGCACGGCAATAACGCTTCTAACGCCTAATTTTTTCATTGGCACAACACCACTGCACTGGACGCAGGCCAGTGTAAATATACCTCGTCTTTCCAGGTGAGCCGTTGTTCATGGCGGTCCGTGTTGGTGGTGGTTGCCATCACTACTTTGCCAGAATCCAACTCTACGTGGTACACAGAGTGGCCGCCCAAATAAGCGATATCCTGCACGCTACCTTTGGCCCAGTTGTTAATCTGTTGTGGCTGCTGGCGTGACATAATGATCTTTTCTGGACGTACGGCCACACCTACAAGAGCCCCTTCGATGGCGTTAATGCCACCCTCTACGTTCAGAGTACAGGCCAAATCTGCGCAGCTGAGCTGGCTCAGTTGTGGGCTCACGTGCTGCACAGCGGCATCAAAGATATTCACAGAGCCAATAAATTCGGCCGTGTGGCGACTATTCGGAAACTCATATATTTCGCTAGGAGTACCGATTTGCATGATTTCTCCGTCATGCATGACACTCACGCGATCCGCCATGGTCATGGCTTCTTCTTGGTCATGGGTTACCATAACGCAGGTGACACCAACAGACTCGATAATATCGACCACTTCGAGCTGCATCTGGCTACGAAGCTTCTTGTCCAAAGCCCCCATGGGCTCATCTAACAGCAATACTTTTGGCTTTTTGGCCAAGGATCGGGCTAGCGCAACGCGCTGGCGTTGGCCACCAGACAGTTGGTTGGGTTTGCGCTTAGCAAATTCGTTCATATGCACAAGCCCTAGCATGTTATGGACTTGAGCTTCAATTTCGACTTTGGGCAGTTTGTCTTGCTTTAAACCAAACGCCACATTTTGTTCCACGGTAAGGTGTGGGAACAAGGCGTAGGATTGAAACATCATGTTAACCTGCCGCTTGTAGGGCGGAACGTTAGAGACGTCTTGGCCATCAATCAACACCGCACCTTCGGTTGGCGTTTCGAAGCCAGCCATAATCCGCAGCAGGGTGGTTTTTCCACATCCAGAGCCACCTAACAAAGCAAAGATCTCGCCCTTATTGATGGCCAAATTAACATCTTTAACCGCACTAAGTTGACCAAAGCGCTTGGTTACATGACGTATTTCCAGCATCGGGCTAGACGCAGTGTCGGTCATAGCAAAACTCCGAATTGATAATAAATTGAGGTTACAAAAAACTAATATCCAGCCAGCACCAAACTAAGGTACTGGCTGGCTTATGCTCACACTGGCTTAGTTGCCAGTACGCACATCAGTCCATGCACGGTTGGCGGCACGGGTAACCTTAGGCGGCAAGATATCGAATGTAAACAGCCCAGCCTTAGCAGCAGCGGTAGGGTAAATACCTGGGTGGTCCAGAATTTCCTGGTCAATGTGGGCAGAAGCAGCAGCGTTAGCATTAGCATACCAAACATAGTTGGTGATGGCTGCGGTCACTTCAGGTCGCATTAGGTAATCAAGAAACTTGTGCGCATTTTCAACATTCTGAGCATCCGCAGGGATACCCATCATGTCGATCCATAGAGGTGCACCTTCAGCAGGGATAACGTACTCTACAACGACGCCATTATCAGCTTCGGCAGCCGCATCACCCGCCATCAATACATCACCAGACCAACCTACGGCTACACAGATGTCGCCATTGGCAAGTCCATCAATGTAGTTCGAAGAATGAAACTTAGTGACACTATCACGTACGCCTTTTACTACTTCAGCACCGGCAACCCAATCCGCTTTGTTGCTACTGTTTGGATCTAGACCAATGTAGTTCATTGCGATAGGCAATATTTCATCAGCCGAGTCCAGCATATGCACGCCACAGCTGGCTAACTTAGCCATGTTTTCTGGCTTAAGCACTAGGTCCCAACTATCTACTGGCGCGTCAGCACCAAGGGCCTTTTCGACCATCGCAGGGTTATAACCAATACCGGTAGTACCCCACATGTAAGGGACTCCGTAGGTGTTGCCTGGGTCGATACCGGCGATGGTGGCCATCATTTCGGCATCCATGTTAGCTAGGTTGGGTAGCTTAGACTTGTCTAGTGGTTGAAATACACCAGCCATAATCTGCCGACCCATGAATGATGAACTAGGCACAACCAAATCATAACCAGAGTTACCAGTGAGTAGTTTGGCTTCTAGCACGTCATTACTGTCAAACATGTCATACACAACTTTGATGCCTGTTTCGGCTTCAAAATTAGCAATCGTGTCGTCAGCAATGTAGTCCGACCAGTTAAAAATGTTAAGCACTTCATCTGCCTGAGCGGCACTCGCCATTAAGCCCGTGGCTAAAGCGAGAGAAGTGAGAGTAGTGGTTAAGGTTAATTTACGTTTTTGCATTAAAGGGCTCCATTATTGTTTTAGTGAGTCGCTATTTAAAGGTTAGCCCGCAACTTGGGCTAGGGTCTGATCGAGGGATCGTTTGGTAATATCCATCAATTCATCGATTTCTGCTTTGCTGATTATTAGTGGCGGGCACATAATCATGCTGTCACCTACCGCACGCATGACCAAACCATTGGCCAAGGCGTGATCACGGCAAATACCACCAATCGCTATGTCTTTAGGGTAGTTAGTGTGGTTTTCTTTATCTTGCACCAATTCAATGGCAGCCATCAAGCCCACCCCTCGTACTTGTCCAACTAACGGGTGGTCCAATAGCTCGGCTAGACGTTGTTGCAGGTAGGGTCCAGTGACGTCACGAACTTGCTCTACCATGCCTTCATTTTCGATAATGCTGACGTTGGCCGAGGCAACCGCTGCGGCAACCGGGTGACCAGAATAAGTATAACCATGGGCAAATTCACCACCCTCAATCACGACTTTGGCGACCCGCTCGCTGATTAACACGCCACCGATAGGCATGTAACCAGATGACAAGCCTTTGGCTATAGGCATTAAGTCGGCTTTGATGCCATAAGTTTCGCAAGCAAACCAGTTGCCTGTGCGGCCAAAACCAGTAATCACTTCGTCGGCAATCAACAACAAATCATACTTTTCACAAATACGCTGAATTTCAGGCCAGTAGGTAGCGGGCGGCACAATAACCGCACCTGCCCCTTGCACCGGCTCACCAATAAAGGCACCCACGTTTTCTGCACCCAACTCTAATATTTTGGTTTCTAACGCCTGGGCAGCACGTAAACCCAACTCATCTTCGGTTTCACCGGCAAGCGCTTCGTGGTACCAATGGGGCTGCATAATGTGCTCAACACCATCGATGATGCCGCCTTGCTCATGCATGCCCTTCATGCCTCCTAAGCTCATAGAAGCCATGGTGCTGCCATGATAGGCGTTGTGGCGTGAGATGATGGTGCGCTTAGCCGGCTGGCCCTTGGCTTGCCAATAGTGGCGCACCATACGCACGTTAGTATCGTTTGATTCAGAACCGGAGCCGGTGAAGAAGACATGGCTAATATGGTCTGGAGCAAGCTTTTTAAGTTGTGCTGCCAGTTTAATCACCGGTGGATGAGCGGTGCCAAAAAAACTATTGTAGTAAGGTAGTTGACGCATTTGTGCGGCGGCTACGTCGGCTAATTCGTCACGGCCGTAACCAATGTTCACACACCAAAGACCCGCCATGCCATCCAGCACTTTACCGCCTTCGGAATCAAAAATGTAACAACCGTCGGCCCCAGTAACAATGCGCGTACCTTTTTCGTGCATGGCTTTAGAATCGGTAAAGGGATGCATATAGTTGTTTTTATCTAGCTCTTGTAGGGCCTTAGTGTCGTGCTCTGTGTGGCGTTCGGTGTTATGAATTGGTGCATTCATGTGATGTCTCCTGTTAGACACTTAATAGTAGGTATTCACGTTCCCAAGAACTGATGACCTGCATAAAATTATCGTTTTCTTTCTCTTTGACGGCCAAATAGGCCCTCACGAAGCGGTCGCCAAAGATTTCTCTAAGGGGTTCGCAACGGTCCAATTGAATCAAGGCTTCGGTTAGGCTACGGGGCAATTCGCGGGTACCTTTGTCGTAGGCACTGCCTTCTACCGGCGCACTAGGCTCCAGCTGTTCTTGCATGCCTAAGTAACCGCAAGCTAAGGTGGCGGCCATGGCAAGGTAAGGGTTAGCATCGGCGCCACCCACGCGGTTTTCTACCCGAATATTAGGTCCAGAAGTTTCCGGCACTCGCAAACCCACAGTACGGTTGTCAAACCCCCAGTGCATATTCACCGGCGCCGACTCGTCTTTAAGAAACCGACGATAGGAATTGACGTTAGGAGCAAACAGCGCTGTCACGGCTTTGGTGTATTTTTGCAAGCCACCGATGTAGTGCCTTAGGGAATCACTAATGCCGCCATCTTCGGCCACAAAAATATTGTTGCCTTGGGCATCCAGCATGCTTTGGTGAATATGCATGGAACTGCCAGGTTGGTTTTGTAGGGGTTTGGCCATAAACGTAGCCGACAGGTCGTGCTTAAAGGCCGCTTCTCGCAATGTGCGTTTAAATAAGAACACTTGGTCAGCTAGCGACAAGGCTTCACCATGGCGGAAGTTAATTTCCATTTGCCCTAAACCTTCTTCGTGGATAAGTGTTTCGACGTCTAGGTTTTGCGCTTCGCAATAGTCATACACGTCTTCAAACAACGGATCAAATTCGTTCACTGCGTCGATGCTGTAGGACTGACGGCCCGTTTCGGCGCGCCCTTTGCGGCCGATTGGCGCTTCTAAGGGAGAATCAGGGTTGATGTTTGTTTGCGTTAAAAAGAACTCAACTTCTGGCGCTACAATAGGGGTTAAGCCCATGTCTGAATAGAGTTTTAAGACTTTTCTTAATACCGTACGTGGTGCCAAATCCACCAGTTCGCCGTGCTGGTCGTAACAATCGTGAATAATTTGCGCGGTGGGTTCGCTCGCCCAGGGCAGAAGGTGAGCAGCGTCGGCATCTGGTTTCAAAAAAATGTCGATTTCGGCGGCGTCTATCATGCTGTAATCGTCTAGATAATCACCGGTCACAGTGAGCACTAGCACTCCCTCAGGTAGCCGAATGCCCGCATCTTCACAAAACTTTGAGGCCGGCATTATTTTGCCCCGCGCCATGCCTGTTAAGTCGCTGATGATGCATTCAACTTCGGTAATTTTGTGCTCGTGTAACCAGTTTTGGAGGCTATTGAAGCTTGTCATACGTCACCTGTTGCATCTGTTTTTGTAGGCGCTGGCTACAGGCGCTGGCAAAACCAGAAAAAATACGTTGATAAAATACATCGTCACACACTTGGTATTCTGGGTGCCATTGCACTGCCAAATTAAAGGCGGATGCTTGCGGGTCAGTAAAGGCTTCAATTAAGCCGTCTGAAGCTTTGGCCTCGATTTGTAGCCCTGCACCTAGGCGATCTATGCCTTGGCCATGCAGCGAATTCACCTGCGCCTGCGGTTGACCATAGAGCTGCCTCAATAGGCTGCCTTTGGCGAGGGCAATGCTATGACTATGGCCATATTGCATGGCTAATGGCTCGGTTTTATTTTCGCGATGATCATTAAATTGGCCGTGCTCATGCACATGCTGCAATAAAGACCCTCCATAAGCCACGTTCATTTCTTGAAAACCGCGGCAAATGGCCAACAATGGTACTGCCTGGCGTATGGCCGCAGGAATTAGCGCTAATGCCAAGCTGTCTCGGGCGGCATCATGTTGTGTACCTGCGCGGCTTTGTGCACCATAGTGATGCGGCTCCACATTGCTGTAGCCCCCCGGTAACAACACCCCATGTAAGTGCGGCAATAGTGCTTCGGCATCCAAATTCAACGCGCCACTTGCATCCACCAATGAGGGAATCAACACCGGTACGGCGCCCATTGCATCGACCACTGCGCGAGCGTACTTGTCGCTCACACGGTGATAAGGATGGAGGCCGTCCTGGCTAACTTCGCACACTAGGCCAATGAGGGGTTTAGACATACTGTAGCACTTTTTGTTTTTTCTTCAATCTAGCGCGAAGATACCACAAACATCAAATAGGATTCAACAAAAACGTGCAATTATTCTGAACACCCTTAAAGCTTTATATTTTTATTGAAAATATATATAACTATTTGTTTTATATATGATTAATAATATTATTTACTCAATAAATGGTTTTATAAAGGCCATAAGCAGTAAAAATAGGGCAAATTAATCAAAACATATTGAACACCCGCCTTTGTCTACAGCGAGGCTTCTGCTACCATCGCCATTAGATACCTTTTGAGAGACGCACCACCATGCCACATACAATTGCCCTTAGTAGCGAAGCCAATGCATTTTTAGCCGCTCACCCAGATTTGGTGAGTGTGGACCTATTGCTGCCTGATCAACACGGTGTACTACGTGGCAAACGCGTACCGGCTCACGAGCTCGTTAAAGTCTATCAACACGGTATATTCCTACCCGGATCAGTGTTTGCCTTAGACATTAATGGCAACACGGTGGAAAGCACCGGCATTGGTTTTGACACTGGTGATTGTGATCAGCCCTGCCGACCCATCGCCAATAGCCTGACTATCGTGCCCTGGCAAGGCCAACCCATGGCACAGTGTCTATTAACCATGGAACAAGAGCCCGGCACGCCCTATTTTGCCAACCCGCGGCATATATTAGATCGCACCTGCGACCAATTTGCAGCCCGTGGGTATACCCCAATGGTGGCGGTAGAACTGGAGTTTTACCTCACCGATACTGAGCGTCTGGATTCGGGTCAGCTGCAACCCCCTATTTCGCCACTCACGGGCCTGCGTGAAGCTGACACACAAGTGTATGCAGTGGATAACCTAGATGACTACAGCGCTCTATTGGACGACATTATTAGCGCAGCGCAGCTACAAAACATCCCCGCATCCACCGCCGTGGCCGAATATGCCCCTGGGCAATTTGAGGTGAACCTGCAGCACGTGGCCGACCCAGTGTTGGCCTGTGACCAAGCCTTGTTGTTAAAGCGCATTATCAAAAGCGTGAGCCGCAAACATGGTTTTAGCGCCACTTTTATGGCTAAACCCTACGCCGACCAAGCAGGTAGCGGGATGCACATCCACATGAGCCTATTGGACTCAGAGGGTAATAATGTATTTGCCAGCCAACAAGCCCAACCCAACGCGTTATTGACGAACGCTTTGGCAGGCCTACAGCACACCATGAGCGACACCATGGCGCTGCTATGTCCAAAGGTGAATTCTTACCGCCGTTTTCAGCCCGACTTTTTTGTCGCTATGGCGCCGACATGGGGTATCGACAACCGCACTGTGGCACTACGCATACCCAACGGGCCAGCCAACGCCCGACGCATTGAACACCGAGTCGCTGGAGCAGACGCTAACCCGTATCTTGCAATGGCGGCGCTACTGGCTGGCACCATACACGGCCTTAACAATGACTTGCCACTAAGTGCCCAAACCACGGGCAATGGCACTCTACAACAGGCCCCAAGCTTGCCGCTCAATTGGGTTGATGCCTATGCAAAGTTCCAGCACAGCGAGTTTGCTAAAACGTATTTTGGTAGCGATTTCATGAAGGTGTATAGTGCCGTACAAACACAAGAATATGTGGATTTTAATAACCAGGTAAGTAGCTTAGAAATAGACTGGTACCAACGCACGCTTTAACAGCGGCCCGTACACCAAGGACCACCCCCATGACCCAAGCTCATACCGATTCTTATTATGCGGCCAGCGCCAACCAAACGCTTCAATGTCCCAGCTTAAAGGGCGCAGAAACTGCCGACGTGTGTGTTGTTGGAGCAGGCATCACCGGCCTTACCGCCGCACTCAATTTGGCCGAACGCGGCTTTAAGGTGACTGTGTTAGAAGCCAACTTAGTAGGGTGGGGTGCATCGGGACGCAGTGGTGGGCAAATGATTTTTGGATTTGGTTGTGACATGCCAGTCATCGAAAAATCGGCTGGCAAAGTGGCCGCCAAAACCATGTGGGACATGTCGATCGAAGGCATCGACTTATTGCGCTCTCGGGTGCAACAGCACCAAATTGAGTGTGATCTAAAGCAAGGTCATTTACATGCCGCCATCAAACCCCGCCACGTCACTGAGCTCGAAGAATGGCAGGCCTCTTTGGAGCAAGACTATGGCTACCCAAGCCTTAGCCTTTGGGACCAAGATCAAGTCCAACAACACATGAACAGCGAGCGCTACCTAGGCGGCTTGTATGATGCCAACTCGGGTCATATTCATCCGCTCAATTACACCTTAGGGCTGGCCCGCGCAGCGCTTGCAGCAGGGGTCACCATTTATACCGCTTCTGCCGTAACTAAGGTCACGCGAAAGTCTAAGGCCAACCTTTGTGTCACCGCGCACGGCCAAGTGACCGCCCCACAGGTGCTATTTTGCGGCAACGCCTATATGGGCAAGCTAGTGCCTGAAATTAGCAATAAAATCATGCCGGTAGGCACTTATATTGGAGCCTCAGAACCCTTAGGCAAAGCCCGTGCCGAAGCCCTGATCAGCAACGATATGGCGGTGGCCGATATGAATTTTGTACTCGATTATTTTCGTTTGTCTGCCGACTATCGCATGTTATTTGGTGGCCGCGTGAGCTACTCGACATTAGCGCCCGCCAATCTTAAACACACCATGCGCCAACGCATGCTTAGTGTATTCCCACAACTAGCCGATGTGAAAATGGATTATGCCTGGGGTGGCAACGTGGCGATCACCATGAATCGAGGCCCCCACTTTGGTCAAGTGGGTGACGACCTGTATTTTGCTCAAGGATTTTCTGGCCATGGCATTGTTGCTACGGGCCTAGCGGGTCAACTCATGGCAGAAGCAGTGGCAGGGCAAGCTGAACGGTTTGATGTATTTAGTGGGATTCGCCACTTACCCTTCCCTGGTGGCACCGTATTTAGAACGCCATCACTGGTATTAGCCATGGCTTGGTACCGCTTGCGTGACATGCTTTAGCAGCCGATCAGTGGGCTAGGGTGCCGGTGTTGGCGCTTACCACCTTGGCGGTGATTTCGCCAAGGTTGCGAAACCGATGGGGTAAATGGGTACGAAAAAAATAGCCGTCGCCGGTGGCTAACTGGTAGGTCTGATGATCGACCGTGAGTTCAATCTCCCCTTCCACCACAATGCCAGCTTCTTCGCCTTCGTATTTGATCATCTCCTCACCGGTATCTGAGCCCGGCGGATACGTTTCACTGAGCATAGAAACATTGCGCTCGGCGACGCTATGGCCAATCAGCTTAATGGCCACGCCCTGAGCACTCATATCGGCCTGCTCATGGGCACGAAACACAACTTGGTTGCTCATCACTAAGTCGGTGGTAAAAAACTCTTCAACACCCATAGGAAAGCCTTTAAGCACCTTCAGCAAGGAGCTAAAAGAGGGACTTACGGTATTTTTTTCGATCATGGAAATGGTGCTATTGGTGACGCCAGCACGCTTGGCTAATTCTCGTTGCGACAGTCCTTGGCGCTTACGAATGGTCTTTAACCTGACTCCTAGGTCCACTGCAATTTCTCCATATATTGAATTGACCCCAGCAGGGCGTTAGCTCAATATATCAAACATGATGGAAAGAAAACACCCAGAAATGGCTAGTCTTGTTCAATTTAATTTACAGGTTTGCCTTTGAGTTCCTGTAGCGGGATTTGAATACATACATTTACGCCCTTGTTGGCCTCCGTTTTTATATCTACATAACCGCCTAACGACCGTACTCGCTCTTCGACACTCGATAAGCCAAAGCCGACTTTGCTCTGCAAGGGGTCAAACCCAATGCCGTCATCTACAACACAAATATTGAGCCCATCATCGTTCACCACTAGCTCAACTTTAAGTTGAGTTTGTTGGGAATATTTAACGGCGTTATTCACCAGTTCCTGCACTATACGATAGCTGGTTATCGTGTATATTTCCGCCATGTCACTAACCGCATCATCAATCACCAACTGCAGTTCGACATTTTGTTCATGTAGGCGAAATGCCAAAAGACATTGTTCTAAAGCGACTTTTAAGCCAAACATATCCAAAGCTTCCGGCCTCAGCCGCTGGATCAGGTCTCGCATGGTCTCATATAGCGCATCGGCTTGGGTGGTAATCTCTTGCGCGTAAATGCTCACGCCAGCTACCGTTTCGGTGTTTTCGAGTATGTGGGCATTAATTTTGATGGCCGTTAAGGTTTGACCAAACTCGTCATGCAGCTCTCTGGCGATGTGATGATACTGGTCTTCTTGAACCCGAATAAGTTGCTGTGACAGGCGCTTGTTTTCGTCGCTTTTACGCTGTAATTCGCGGGTGCGCTGAGCCACCATCGTTTCTAAGTGGCTGTGTTGCTGGGCCAATTCTAACACCGCAGCATCTCTTTGTAACTTCAGACCATATTTTGAGAACCGGACACGATAAAGCAAACCATAACCACCGAAAATCAAAAAACTAAGGAGGACCATAAGTTGCAGATGGCTGGAATATAAACCCATTTTTTGTTCGAGCAACAGGGTAAAAGGCTGACCCAATTCATAAAATTCACGTTCTATGGTGAGGGTTTGTAACTCTATTAATGGCCTTGTGTCGGGGTTCGGCAATATTTTTTCGGCGGCTATTTTTCGATCTTCTCCATACATCAGGCTAAGACTGGCAGATGGAATCATATCAACTACAGACGCCAGCATGGTATCCGTTTTAATCAAGAGTAACACTGCCAAACCACCTTCTTGATAACTGGGACCATCAGCGGAAATGGTATCGATGGCCTTAACCAATACGTAACCACGACCACCTTCGCGTAATTTATATGGCTCAGAAGCCACTGCCTCGCCATGAGCTAAAGAAGCTAATAGCGGTTCACGCATCTTACGGGCAGATAACATGTCAAACCCCATTAACCCTTTTACAGAATCCAAATATGGGTCAATAAAGAAAATGGGGTAGAGCATCGGTACATCGTCAATGGTATTAAACAACTTGCCTGTTGGGGTTTTTTTGGACACGTAACGCGTGAGTTTATAATCTGGGTAACCCGCAGCGTGCATACTTGCCTCATGGGCTGCCTTTTTTTCTGGGTCTACGCTCACCAACGCCTCAAACATATAAATATGCGGGTAGGCGTCACGCATACGTTGGGTAAAATTTCGTGCGGCTTGAAGGTTACCGGCGCCGATAGCATTTAATAGGCTAGAAAACCCCGACAAGGCAGCGTCGTTGATTATAAGGCTTTCATTAATTTGACTAATGGCATTGGTAGCATTGATATTAAAGCTGGTGCGCTGGTAATTCATGACAATCGCAATGAACAACGTCATCACCAGCACAACGCTTCCGAGCGCAACAATAAGCCGCACCAGCGTTGCAGGCAACAAGAAGAAATTCAGATGAATTGGTTTTTTCACGGCTTATATCCTAATCTGAAAAATAAGTATCTAACGATAACGTTCTAATACGCCCAGCAAGCTTTCTTCGGTAAGTGGCTTAGTCAAAAAGTCATCTAAAGCTTACTCTTTCCACTGAGTTTTAACCTTGAGGTTGCGCCTTGCAGACACAGCCACCACCGGCTTACTGGCCTTTAGTTCGTCTAGTGCACAGATAGGCGATGTTGCATCAATTATAACATTATGGAACGCGCAACAGCTATTATTCTGCCTGCGTCAGCGCTGCTGTCGGGTTGTCATAGCTCAATCTTCAAAAACACAGTAGCGCAACCGGTTTTTGATCGAGCTAGGCAGCAACTGCCACCAAGAGAAGACTGTTTTATGAGGCACCTAATTAGAAGCATGGTATCCGCTGCTTTAATACTGACAGCTACAGCTCCGCTCTATCAAGACATGATTAACTGGCCTATACCACTACAAGATTTACGAGCGACAGAAATCACCGAATTGGTAATGGTTATTGAAATGGCCTTGATATCAAACCCAAACACAAGGCCACTGTATCTTATAGTACAAAAACTACTCCACAGTTACGGAGTGTTTTAGAACAGTGAATAATAATATTGTCTGTGATTTTAATAGTTTCATCTATCTTTTTTTTGCCAAACCCTGCCAGCTTTAGCAGTTACCTCATTTATTATATTAAGTTAACAGTCATCTGAATTAAAAAGATTACAGAGACAGCCCATATTAAGGATCTTATTTTTTGAGGCTCGTGGTTCGTTCCGTCTTGTAATCTTTCCTGTCTTCCAATACCAGTTATGTAAATAACTAGAAATAGAAGCCTAGTTATCAGCCAATAAAGGGCTATAGATGTATTTTCATCCACCCCCAGAACAACTGATAAGACAGCCAGTGTAAAGAACACGGGAAGCGACTCCCCTAAATTTTTAACAGCTTTGGCTGCCCTTTTTGCTTGCTCGCTTCCTGTCTTGAGGCGCATAGGAAGCAAAAGTTGCACTAAATACAACAAAGCAGTGCCTGCAATTATCTCAATCATATTGTTCTCCTTTTAATTCACTGTTCTGAATTACTCCACAGTCACTGACTTAGCCAGGTTTCGAGGCTGGTCCACATCAGTGCCCTTAATGATGGCCACATGGTAGGACAAGAGCTGCATAGGAATGGCATAGACCACCGGTGCTAATAGCTCGTGTACCTCAGGCATAACGATGACGTGGGTTGCTTCGTCTTCTGCCATTTTGGCATGGGCGTCGGCAAATACAAAGAGCTCTCCGCCACGTGCATGCACTTCTTGCATGTTGGCTTTTAGCTTATCGAGCATGTCGTCTTTGGGCGCTACTACTACTACGGGCATATCTGCATCGACCAGTGCCAGCGGGCCATGCTTAAGCTCTCCCGCGGGGTAAGCCTCGGCATGGATATAGGAAATTTCTTTTAGCTTCAGAGCGCCTTCTGAGGCGATGGGGTACATACTGCCACGGCCCAAAAACAAGGTGTGCTGTTTGTCAGCAAAGCGCTGGGCTACAGCTTCAATCTGGCCTTCCATTTGCAAACACTGCTGTAATATTCCAGGCAGGGTTTGCATAGCGTCTATTATGGGCTGAATGTCGATGGCACCGCGTTGTTTGGCTAATAACAAAGTCACATGCAGCAAGGTAACCAATTGCGTGGTGAAGGCCTTGGTGGACGCCACACTGATTTCTGGCCCTGCTTGAGTTAACAATACCATGTCTGATTCGCGCACTAGACTACTCGACGGCACGTTGCAAATGGCTAAGCTGGCGGCCAACTTTGATCGGTCAATGTGGCGCAGGGCAGCTAAACTGTCGGCTGTTTCTCCAGACTGAGATAATATAATGAGCAAGGTATCTTCCGGCACCACAGCTTGGCGATATCGGTACTCGCTCGCAACTTCAATTTGACAGGCAATACCGGCTAGACTTTCTATCCAATATTTAGCCACCATACCCGCTAGATAACTCGTACCACAAGCGATGATTTGTACATTGTTGACTTTAGACAAGGCTTGAATGTCGCTATCTCTAAGAATATTTTGTAGCTGCCCATCTACCACTTGCTGGGAGATCAGGTTGGCCACCACTTTGGGCTGCTCGTTAATTTCTTTGAGCATGTAGTGTTTATAAATGCCTTTGTCGGTGTTTTCTTCGTTATGTTCGTAACGATGACTGGGGCGCTCTACGGCTGCGCCTTTAGCGTCGGTCACGGAGACCTGTGTACGGCTAATTTCTGCTATATCACCGTCTTCCAAAAACATAAAGCGGTCGGTCACTTGCAAAAGCGCTAGTTGATCAGACGCAATGTAGTTTTCATCACTGCCTAAGCCAATGACCAATGGACTACCTTTACGGGCGGCGAGCAATAAATCGGGTTGCGTTTCGTCCACCACACCTAAGGCATAGGCGCCTTCACAGCGCCCCGCCGCGTCGCGTACCGCTGCTGTTAGTGACATGCCTTGTTGGCGATTGCGGTGAATCAGGTGAGCGATCACTTCGGTGTCCGTGTCACTTTCAAAGCCATACCCAGTGGCTAGAAGATCGGCTTTGATGAGTTCAAAGTTGTCTATAATGCCATTGTGAACCACGGCCAAGCTGCTGTGGGACCAGTGCGGATGCGCGTTGGTTTCATTAGGAATGCCATGGGTGGCCCAGCGGGTATGGGCAATGCCCAATCCGCCTTGTAATGGCTCGGACTGTAGGGCCGTGTCTAAACTTGCCACCTTGCCCACTCGGCGGGTACGGTGCAGGCCTTTGTCGCTTAAGATGGCCACGCCGGATGAGTCGTACCCTCGGTACTCGAGGCGCTTTAGGCCTTCAACTAAGATACCGCTGATATTACGCTGAGCAATGGCTCCTACTATTCCGCACATAGGTGTCTTCCTTGTTTAACTTTTGACGGGTTTAGCCCAAGTGGCTAAGTTGCGTTGTTTACCGCGGGCGATGGCCAAATTATTGTCGGCCACGTCTTTGGTAATGGTCGAGCCTGCACCCACTGTGGCACCAGCACCTATAGTGACTGGGGCCACAATGGAGCTGTTAGAACCAATAAAGACGTCGTCTTTAATAATAGTTTGAAACTTATTCACACCGTCGTAGTTGCAGGTAATGGTGCCCGCACCAATGTTAACGTTTTGACCTACCACCGTGTCCCCTAAATAAGTGAAGTGGTTGGCTTTAGAGCCTTTACCTAGGGTGGTTTTTTTAGTTTCCACAAAATTGCCAACTTTGGCGCCTTCTTCCAGCACGGTGCCGGGGCGAAGCCGTGCAAATGGGCCAATATTACAACACGCAGCCACCTGGGCTTGGTCTATAACGCTGTTGGCTAATACCTGGGTCCCCGCGCCAATATAAGCGTTTTTAATGTGGCAATTAGGACCAATATGAACGCCGTCTTCTAAGTGTACTTTGCCTTCGATGATGGCATTGATGTCAATGTAAATGTCTTTACCGGTAGTCAGCTCGCCTCGTAAGTCAAAACGGCTCGGGTCGGCCAGTTGAACGCCATCTCGTAGCAACTGAGTGGCTTGTTGAAATTGATACCAACGCTCGAGCTCGGCTAGCTGTACACGGTCGTTGACGCCTTGGACTTGTTGTGGAAACTCTGGTTGCAGGTGGCTAATGCCCACGCCATCTGCGACGGCCATGGCAATAATATCTGTAAGGTATATTTCACCCTGGGCATTGTTACTTTCAATACGCGGCAACCAGCCATTTAACAAGCTTGCTTTCGCGGCCAGTATACCGGTATTTATTTCCTTAATTTGGCGCTGTTCTGGGTTGGCGTCTTTGTGCTCAACAATGGCCTGTATATCACCTTGGTGATTGCGCACGATTCGGCCATAGCCAGTTGAGTCGTCTAGGGTGACGGTGAGAATTGCCAACCCTCGTTGCTCTGCTTGGTCTGCCAGCTGCTGCATTAATTCGCTAGGTACCAAAGGCACGTCACCGTAGAGCACTAGTACTGTGGCGTCGTTATCTACCTGAGGCATGGCTTGAGCCACGGCATGGCCAGTGCCAAGCTGCTGTTTTTGAGGTACGCACTGTGCTCCGAGCGGCGTAACCTGCGCTTCTACCTGTTCTGCACGGTGGCCCACAATAATATGAGTATGAGTAGGCTTAAGCTTTTGGGCTTGCTCAACAGCATGCACTAGCATAGGTTTACCTGCTAGCGGGTGTAGGACTTTTGGCATGTCTGAGCGCATGCGAGTGCCTTTACCTGCAGCAAGAATGATGACTTCTAACAACATTAACAATCCTTGTGAAACAATGTGTAATTCTGTTGTTTAGTTTAGACGGTTTATAGCATAAAAGTTCAGCTTTTTTCAGACATAAAAAAAGCAGCCTAGGCTGCCTTTTTGATGCTTCGCTATAAACGACTTACTTGCCCAGTTTCTGACGGATCTGACGCAATGTACGTAGTTGAGCGGCGGCTTCGGCCAATTGGCCTGCGGCACGTGAGTATTCAAACTCAGAAGTTTTGTCGGCCATGGCCTGTTCGGCTTGGCGACTGGCTTCTTCTGCAGCGGCTTCATTTAAGTCGGCTGCACGAAGTGCGGTATCAGCCATCAAGGTAACCTTGTGAGGCTGAACTTCTACAAAACCGCCAGACACATAAAATATGTCTTCTTCGCCGGATTCCTTGCGCATACGCACAGGGCCAGGCTTAACTTCACTCAGTAACGGCGTGTGACCTGGGTAAATACCCAACTCACCCAAAGTACCTGTAAGTGAAATAAATTCTACCTTACCTTCGAAGATGGATTCTTCTGCACTTACGATGTCACAATCTACACTAGTAGCCATGTGATTATCCTCTTAAGCTAGGCTTAAGCCGTTAGCGGATGCTAACAGCCCTAGCCCAAACAATTACATGCTCTTGGCTTTCTCAACTACTTCGTCAATGCCGCCAACCATGTAGAAGGCTTGCTCTGGAAGGTCGTCGTATTCACCAGCTAAAATTCCCTTAAAGGCAGCAATGGTGTCCTTAAGTGATACGTACTTACCTGATGATCCGGTAAATACTTCAGCTACGAAGAAAGGCTGAGACAAGAAACGCTGAATCTTGCGAGCACGCGTTACCGCTTGCTTGTCTTCATCAGACAATTCGTCCATACCCAAGATGGCAATGATGTCTTTCAGCTCTTTGTATCGCTGAAGGATGCCCTGAACGCCACGAGCAATGTCGTAGTGCTCTTGGCCAATCACCAATGGGTCTAGCTGACGTGAGCTTGAATCGAGTGGATCGATAGCTGGGTAGATGCCCAATTCTGCGATCTGACGAGACAATACCACGGTAGCGTCCAAGTGAGAGAAGGTGGTTGCTGGCGACGGGTCAGTCAAGTCATCCGCAGGTACGTATACCGCTTGGATAGAAGTGATAGAGCCAGTCTTAGTGGAGGTAATACGCTCCTGCAACACACCCATTTCTGAGGCTAGTGTTGGCTGGTAACCTACTGCAGAAGGCATACGGCCCAATAGTGCAGATACTTCGGTTCCCGCCAAGGTGTAACGGTAGATGTTGTCAACGAACAACAATACGTCATTGCCTTCGTCACGGAACTGCTCAGCCATGGTCAGGCCAGTTAGTGCCACACGTAGACGGTTTCCTGGAGGCTCATTCATCTGGCCGTATACGAGAGATACTTTGTCCAATACGTTGGACTCTTTCATCTCGTAGTAGAAATCGTTACCTTCACGAGTACGCTCACCTACACCTGCAAACACAGAGTAACCACTGTGCTCGATGGCGATGTTACGGATAAGCTCCATCATGTTTACGGTTTTGCCTACGCCGGCGCCGCCGAATAGTCCAACCTTACCGCCTTTGGCGAAAGGACAAACCAAGTCGATAACTTTGATGCCTGTTTCTAGCAAGTCATTACTAGCAGATTGCTCTGCGTAGGTAGGTGCCTTACGGTGAATTGGCATACGAACTTCTTCACCAATAGGTCCACACTGGTCGATTGGGTTACCCAATACGTCCATGATACGGCCTAGGGTGGCTTTGCCTACTGGCACCTTAATGGCGCCACCGGTGTTAGATACGTCTAAACCACGGCTTAGACCTTCGGTCTGGCCCATGGCAATAGTACGTACTACGCCGTCGCCTAACTGTTGTTGAACTTCTAAGGTTGTACCCTTAGCGTCTACAGTTAGTGCATCATATACTTTTGGCACAGAATCACGTGGGAATTCCACGTCGATTACAGCGCCGATAATCTGTACGATACGTCCGCTACTCATAATTTTATCCTCTATCGAAAACTGTTGCTCGTAAGCCAAGTTAAACGGCGGCTGCGCCACTCACGATCTCAGAAATTTCCTGAGTAATCGCAGATTGACGGGCCTTGTTGTAAATCATCTGAAGGTCATCAATCAGATCACCCGCATTATCGGTGGCGCTTTTCATAGCGATCATCCGTGCGGCCTGTTCACAAGCGTTATTTTCTACCACGGCTTGATACACTAAAGATTCTACGTAACGGGTCAGAAGGCCTGTGAGTAATTCACGGGCGTCTGGCTCGTAGAGGTAGTCCCAATGGTGGCTCATGCCGTCTTCATTCGGGTCTGCCTGCAAGGGCACAAGTTGTACTACGCTGGGTTCTTGGGTCATGGTATTTACAAAATTATTGTAAACCACGTACAAAGCGTCCAACCGTCCTTCATCATAACTGTCTAGCATGATCTTAACTGCACCGATGAGTTCAGCAGCTTCTGCCTTGTCACCCAGTTGAGTCTTGCTTGATACAACGTTACCGCCGTAGTTATTAAAGAAGGTTGCTGATTTAGATCCAAGGGCACAGATGTCTATTTCGATGCCGTTTTGATCATGTTCAGCCATGCTCTGTACGGTTTTCTTAAACACGTTAATGTTTAAACCACCACACAGGCCACGATCGGAAGAAACCACAATGTAACCCACCCGCTTAAGCTCGCGCTGTTGCAGATACAAATGCTTGTATTCGGGGTTGGAGCGTGCGAGGTGAGCAATCACTTCACGCATTTTATCTGCGTAAGGACGGCTATGGTTCATACGTTCCTGTGCTTTACGCATTTTAGACGCCGCTACCATTTCCATGGCGCTAGTGATCTTTTGCGTACCCTTAATACTCGCAATCTGGGTCTTTATTTCTTTTCCGACTGCCATATGCTTACCTTTCTGTTAAGTAACTGACTTAGTTATAGCACGGTCTCAAGTTAACGTGAGACCGTAGGCCACTACCAAGTTTGAGTTGCCTTAAACTGCTCTAATGCAGACTTAAAAGAAGCGGCGATGTCGTCGTTAAAGTTACCAGATTCATTCACCTGGCTCATTACGGCGCTATGCTCGCTGTTCATGTAAGAAATTAAAGCGGCTTCGAAGTCGCCAACCTTGTTAAGGGCGACGTCTGTAAGGAAACCTTCGTTAGCTGCAAATAGGCTGATTGCCATTTCGGCAACGCTCATTGGCGAGTACTGGTGCTGCTTCATCAGTTCGGTCACACTTTGACCGTGCTCTAACTGGGCGCGAGTCGCCTCATCCAAGTCAGATGCAAACTGAGAGAAGGCTGCCAATTCACGGTACTGAGCCAAAGCCAAACGAATACCACCACCCAATTTCTTGATGACTTTAGTTTGTGCTGCACCACCTACACGGGATACAGACAAACCAGCGTTAATGGCTGGGCGGATACCGGCGTTAAACAAGTCAGTTTCCAAGAAAATCTGGCCGTCGGTGATAGAGATTACGTTAGTCGGTACAAAAGCCGATACGTCACCACCTTGGGTTTCGATAATAGGTAGCGCGGTTAAAGAACCGGTCTTACCTTTAACTTCACCATTGGTGAATGCTTCTACGTATTCTGCGTTTACACGCGATGCACGCTCAAGTAAGCGAGAGTGTAAATAGAACACGTCACCAGGATATGCTTCACGACCTGGAGGACGACGAAGTAGCAAAGAGATTTGACGGTATGCCCAAGCTTGCTTGGTTAAGTCATCAAATACGATCAGTGCGTCTTCACCGCGGTCACGGAAGTATTCACCCATGGTACAACCAGCGTATGGCGACAAGAACTGCATGGCGGCTGAGTCAGCAGCACCTGCGTTTACAACGATGGTGTGAGCCATGGCGCCATGTTCTTCTAGCTTACGTACTACGTTAGCAATGGTAGATTGCTTCTGGCCAATGGCCACGTAGATACACTTAACGCCAGTGTCTTTCTGGTTGATGATGGCATCGATAGCGATGGCAGACTTACCCGTCTGACGGTCACCAATGATGAGCTCGCGCTGACCACGACCTACAGGAACCATGGCGTCAATCGCCTTAAGGCCTGTTTGTACTGGTTGGTCTACGGACTTACGTTCGATTACACCTGGGGCTACTTTTTCAACAGCGTCGGTTAGATCAGAGTTGATCGGACCTTTGCCGTCGATTGCGTTGCCTAGCCCATCGACTACACGACCCAACAATTCAGGGCCTACAGGGACTTCTAGGATACGGCCAGTACAACGAGCAGTTTGGCCTTCGACCAAATCTTCGTAGTCGCCAAGAACTACAGCGCCAACAGAGTCGCGCTCCAAGTTCATGGCCATGCCGTAAACACCACCAGGGAATTCAATCATTTCCCCGTACATTGCGTCAGCTAAGCCGTGGATCAATACGATACCATCGGCTACGCTAACAATTGTGCCCTCATTTTGGGCTTCAGATGATACATCAAGTTGCTCAATACGCTTCTTGATGATTTCACTGATCTCTGAAGGATTCAGTTGTTGCATGCTTTATTCCTCACACTTAAGCATTCATGGCCTCAGCCAATTTGCCTAGTTTGCCTTTAACGGAACCATCAATCACTAGGTCGCCCGCGTGGACTATGACACCACCGAGCAATGACGCGTCGGTAGTACTAGTTATGTTAATTTCGCGAGACAACATGGCGTTCAATGCTTGAGCCAGTTTATCTTGTTGCTCACTGCCTAAATCAAATGCGCTGACGATAGATACATCTACCGACTGCTCTTGATTTGCCTTTAAGGTTTCATATAAGTTAGAAACCTCAGGGAGCAATGACAAGCGCTTGTTTTCAGCCAACAAGTTCAGAAAATTCTGTGCTTGTTGGGACACAGGGTGACTTCCGTTTACAACGTCTGTCACTAGCTGGGCTTTTTGTGCCGCCGTCAATTCTGGATTATCCAGAACTAGGGCTAAGCTATCGTCCGCAACAACTGCCGCGGCCATGTTCAAAAATTCCGACCAGCTACCCAAGTCGCCTTGGGCCAATGCCGTTTCGAAAGCGGCCTTGGTGTAAGGACGGGCAACAGTAATGGATTCAGCCATCGTTAACCTCTCTTTTCTTACAGTTCGGCTGCCAACTTATCGACAAGCTCTTGGTGGTTATTTACATCAATTGATGCGCCCAGGATTTTTTCTGCACCAGCAACTACTAGAGTTGCAACTTGAGCGCGTAACGCTTCTTTGGCACGGTTTACTTCCTGTTCAACGTCAGCTGCGGCGGCCGCTTTAATGCGGTCGGCTTCGGCTTGTGCTGTATCTTTGGCTTCATCAACGATCTGGCTAGCGCGCTTGTTAGCTTGCTCAATAAGAGTAGCTGCTTGCGCTTTGCTTTCTTGCAGTGCGGTTTCCACCGACTGCTGGGCATCTTCTAGTTCGCGCGCGGCTTTATCAGCAGCGTCCAAACCTTCAGCGATCTTCTTTTGACGTTCTGCCAAGGCCGCAGTAAGCGGTGGCCAAACGTACTTCATGCACAAGTACACGAAGATAATAAAAGAAATGATCTGCCCGATGATTGTAGCGTTCATATTCATGGCAGGGCCTCCATCAGTTTCGGGTTGTTAAAGATAACCTTAGGCAACCGCGAACATGATGTAAAGGCTGATACCAACACCAATCATAGGAACCGCGTCGGTTAGACCCATCATGATGAAGAACTGTGTACGTAGTAAAGGGATCAATTCAGGCTGACGCGCAGCGCCTTCCAAGAACTTGCCGCCTAAAACGCCGATACCAACAGCTGCGCCAACGGCAGACATGCCCAAGATCAATGCACCAGCAATATAAAGTAATGCCATTTCCATTTTGTTTCTCCAGTTTAAGTGAGATTAGTAGTTAAAGATAAAAAGTAAAAAGATAGTGATTAATGATGGTCGTGAGCCATCGCCAAATACACAATGGTCAGCACCATAAAGATGAATGCTTGCAAAGTGATGATTAGGATGTGGAACAAGGCCCACGGCACCGATAACAACCACTGAGCCCAGAAGGGTAGTAGTGCAATCAGAATAAAGATCATTTCGCCAGCGTACATGTTACCGAACAAACGCAAAGCTAATGAAATAGGTTTAGCAATTAGACCAACCAACTCTAGGAATAAGTTGAACGGAAGCGCCCACTTGCCTAGCGGCTGAAGGCTAAGCTCGGCTAAGAAGCCCATAATGCCTTTTTGCTGAATAGAGTAGAAGATGATTAATACAAACACTGCGATGGACATACCCAAGGTGACGTTTAAGTCGGTTGAAGGTACGATCTTCATGAAGTGAATACCCATGGCGCTAGCAATGGATGGCACCCAATCAACTGGAATCAAGTCCATTAAGTTCATTAAGAACACCCATACGAATATGGTGAGCGCCATAGGCGCGATAATGGCGTTTTTGTGGTGGAACACGCTCTTCACGTTGTCATCCACAAATTCAATGATCATCTCAATGAAGTTTTGGGTACCAGAAGGCACTCCAGTAGTTGCGTTTTTAGCCACGCGGCTAAATAACACGATGAAGAATATGCCTAAACCAACAGACCAACCCATTGAGTCCACGTTGATGGCCATAAAGCCCATCTCTGCGGCTTGCTGGCCAGATTCAGCAAAACTCCATCCATTAACGGGATGGTTGCCATAGGTTAAGTTAGTCAGGTGATGCTGAATATAATCAGCTGAGCTCATGCCACTTGCCATGCTTTATCTCACTTTGATTTCGTAGAAGTTTGTTTATCTATAACCACTGGCAATAATGCTGCTAGTAAATGGGAGCCCACAAAGGCTAGTAGTAGGGCTAATGGGTTTAGTGGTTTCACCAAACTGAAGGCTAAACTAAACAACACAATTGTGAAGACTAGTTTGAGCATTTCATTGCCGTACATTTGTGCCAAGGTTTGCTTTGCATCTGCTGTAGGCTGTGTTCGCTTAAATTCGCGTTTCAGCGCCCAGTAGGCAGGCAAGCTATAAATAGCACCACCAAGAATCACAGACAAACCTGTAATCCAGTTAGTTATAGATAAACCCACTCCAATCAGTACCACTATAAGGGCCTGATAGATTAATGTTTTTTGTAACCAATGGGGGGCTTTATTGAGCGCCATAAGAGCTTAAAGTGTCCATTGATTGTTGGTCTAAATACACCCTCGAACAACCGCAATTACCACTACAATTTTCACGAGGATCGAGAGTATAGGCAGTTTGGCTGTAAATCTCAACAACACTAAGGCTCTAGGCGGGCAATAATGCCATCAAGTTGGTCTAAAGTCGCATACGAGATGGTCATTTTACCTTTACCTTTGGCGGATTGTTTAATCGTCACCGCCGCACCTATGGCATCGGACAAACGATTTTGCAGATGATTAATGTCTGCATTATCCGCCTTGGGTTCGATAGGTTTGGGGGTTTGCTGCGCTTTGCGCACCAATTCTTCAGTTTGTCGTACCGACAACCCTTTAGCCACAACCTCGCGGGCCAATTGCAATTGCTGGGCTTCATCTAAAGGCAATAAGCAGCGCGCATGGCCCATCTCTAAGTCGCCACGTTCCAACATTAGGCGCACCGCTTCGCTCAGTTGCAGTAAGCGTAATAAGTTCGCAATGGCACTACGGGATTTACCCACCGCGTCTGCCACTTGTTGCTGAGTGAGCTCAAATTCATTTTGTAAACGCTGCAAGGCAAAGGCTTCTTCGATGGCATTCAGGTCTTCACGCTGAATGTTCTCTATTAACGCCATGGCGATAGCGGCTTCGTCTGGCACCTCTTTGATCAGCGCCGGTACGCTATCGAGCTCGGCCAACTGGGCTGCACGCCAGCGCCTTTCTCCGGCAATTATTTCGTATCGATCTATGCCCACTGAGCGAACCACAATGGGCTGCATAATGCCGTGTACACGAATCGACGCTGCGAGTTCCTCAAGCGCCTCTGGATCAAGGTCGCGACGCGGTTGGTACACTCCACGTTGCACCCATTCGACGGGCAACTCTTGCAAACCATCTTTTGCTAATGGTTTATTCTTTGTTAAATCAACATCGAGGCTACCTGCGCCTTGAAGTAAGGCTTCTAGACCACGATTAAGACCACGTTTTTTAACCATAATGACGCTCTATTTTTGTTCTTGTTTGCGGATAAACTCACTGGCCAAGGCCAAATAAGCTACAGCACCACGAGAATGTTTATCATACATCAAGGCCGGCAAACCATGACTTGGGGCTTCGGCCAAACGTACATTACGTGGTATCACCGTACGGTAGACTAAGTCGCCAAAATGATTAATCAGTTGATGCGACACGTCATTAGTTAAACTATTGCGTGGGTCATACATGGTGCGCAATATACCTTCAATAACCAAACCCGGATTAAGGCTATTCTTAATTAGTTTAACGGTATTTAACAAGGCACTTATGCCCTCGAGGGCGTAATACTCACACTGCATGGGCACCAATACGCCATTAGCACACGCCATAGCATTAACCGTGAGCATATTCAATGAGGGTGGACAGTCGATAAAAATAAAATCGTAACGATGTTGCAACTGACTCAAAGAAATACGTAAGCGTGCTTCTTTTTGTTGCGCCTGAATTAGCTCAACCTCGGCGGCGGTTAGATCACCGTTGGCGGGCAATAGGTCGTAACCAGCAGGTGTATTGAGTTGTAATACTTGGTTTATGTCAACCCGTTGGGTGAGTACATCGAGCACTGAATAACGTAAGTTATTCTTTTCGATGCCACTACCCATGGTGGCGTTGCCCTGAGGATCTAAGTCAATAACCAGCACACGGCGTTTAGTCGCCACAAGCGATGCCGCCAAATTAACACATGTTGTGGTTTTGCCTACGCCGCCTTTCTGATTGGTTATAGCAATGACTCTGCTCACGGATGACCTTTGTTTATTGTTGTTGGATGGTTAATAAATGCCGCTCGGCATCTACACCAGGTACTTGCAAGGCCACACAGTTTAGCAGGCTAAAACCCGACGGCATAGCATCTAGTTCTGCTTGCGGATAGGTGCCCTTCATGGCTACAAAAAATCCCTTACTGGACACTAGTTGCCGGCAACCCTCTAACATGTCGGTAATGGACGCAAAGGCCCGAGACAGGACGATGTCATAGGCTAAATCTGGTTCATAAGCTTCGCAACGTTGGTTATACACGAAAACGTTGTCGAGGTTATGCAGATGTTTAAATTGGGTTAAAAAACGGGTTTTTTTACCATTGGTATCTAATAAATGAATGGTTTTAGTAGGCCATAGTATGGCTAATATCATACCCGGCAAACCCGCACCTGTACCAATATCTATAAACCGCTGTCCATTTAATTGAAGTAGAGGTTTAGCAATAGCCAAACTGTCCAATATATGAAGCTTAATCATCTCCAGCGGTTCACGTATGGCGGTTAGATTGTAGGCTTTGTTCCATTTCACCAATTGTTCAACGTAACTCACCAACTGATCTAATTGTTGCGCTGTTACAGTCACTTCTAGTTGTTCACAACCAGTGCTAATAAGCGTTCGCCATTGCTCAAGGGCAGTTGTTGTCATACTCAACTCGCCAAACTGGTGGTGGATTTAACCTTATGTTTTTTAAGGTAAATAAGTAATAAAGACAAGGCTGCAGGGGTCACACCTTGGATGCGGCTAGCCATACCTAAATTGGCAGGGCGGATGTCTTCTAGTTTGGCCGTGGCTTCGTTGGATAGGCCGTGAATTTGTTGATAATTAAAATCGGTGGGAATGGCTGTAGATTCATGTCGTTTTAGACGTTCAACATCTTCTTTTTGACGATCAATATAACCCGCATACTTAATGTCTATTTCTATTTGTTCGCCTACTGTTGGATCAACATCGGCAAGCTCAGCCACCTGATGGAGCTTTTCGTACGTAAGTTCTGGACGTTTAAGAATGTCTAACAAGTTGGTGTCTTTACTCAATGGTTGAGCCAGTAGTGATTCCAATTGTTTACCCAGTTCGTTATGCAAGGTAATTTTGGTTGTTCTCATTATTTGCTTACGTTGTTCAATAGCTTCGCATTTATTGTTAAATACACGCCAGCGATGTTCGCCAACTAAACCTAGGTTATAACCCATTTCTGTAAGGCGTTGGTCGGCGTTGTCTTCGCGTAACAATAAACGATATTCCGCTCGGCTAGTAAACATACGGTAAGGTTCTTGTGTGCCGTTGGTCACTAAGTCATCCACCATCACACCCAAATAAGCTTGATCACGGCGCGTTGTCCATGGTTCCTTGCCAAGGGATTTAAGGCCCGCATTGGCGCCGGCTAATAAACCTTGTGCACCGGCTTCTTCGTAACCTGTAGTGCCGTTAATTTGACCCGCAAAATACAAACCGCTAATTAACTTAGTTTCTAAGGTGGGTTTTAGATCCTGTGGGTTAAAATAATCATACTCAATGGCGTAACCAGGCCGCACAATATGGGCGTTTTCAAAACCAATGATGGATTGCACAAAATTTAATTGTACGTCGAAGGGTAAGCTTGTGGAAATACCATTTGGGTATAATTCAATGCTATTAAGACCTTCAGGCTCAACAAATATTTGATGACTGTCTTTATCAGCAAAACGCATTATTTTGTCTTCGATAGAAGGGCAATAACGTGGCCCAACGCCTTCAATCACGCCGGCATACAGAGGCGATCGATCTAAACTTTGACGAATAATGTCATGGGTTTTAATGTTGGTATGGGTGATGTGGCAGGGTACTTGTTGCGGATGGTCGTTAATATGTCCCAACATCGACATCACAGGGGTAGGGGTATCGCCAGGTTGTGCTTGCATCACCGAAAAATCAACAGTGCGTCGATCGATGCGTGGTGGGGTGCCGGTTTTTAACCGTTCGATACGAAATGGCCGCTCTCTAAGGCGTTGTGAAAGTGCATTTGCTGGCGGATCACCGGCGCGGCCACCTTGGCTTTGCTGCATGCCGATATGAATAATACCACCGAGGAATGTGCCGGTTGTCATCACCACTTGCTGAGCAAAAAAATTGAGTCCCATGTTAGTTTTTGCGCCAACAATTTGGTCTTGTTCTATAATTAAATCATCTACCGATTGTTGAAAAATATACAGATTTTCTTGTTGCTCTAGTGTCTCACGGATCGCGCTGCGATATAAACTGCGATCGGCTTGAGCTCGAGTGGCTCTAACTGCCGGGCCTTTGCGGGAGTTAAGTACTCGAAATTGAATACCAGCAAGGTCTGTTGCCCGCGCCATAGCGCCATCTAGAGCATCAATTTCTCGTACCAAATGGCTTTTGCCAATACCACCAATAGCTGGGTTGCAAGACATTTGGCCAAGGGTGTCCATGTTGTGAGTTAGGAGTAGCGTTTTCGCGCCCAAGCGAGCACTGGCTAATGCGGCTTCTGTACCTGCATGGCCACCACCAACAATAATCACATCAAAACGTGAGGGAAAATCCACGGTCTATTCCTTACCAAACGATCACTAAAATTCAGTGGGCTAGTATAGCGTTTTTAGTAAAGTTAATAAATCGTCTAATAATTGCGCAATGGGTGGTTTATTTAGTTATATGTAGTTTAAAAGATTTTATATATTTTATATGTTTATTGTTATTATTATTAAGCAAGCCTATTTTTATGTATAACGCAATAAAATATAATAAAAACATTAAGTTAATGAGTTGATAAAACTGTTAATTTGGCTTGAATCTAGGTTAAGAATGCTGATTATTGTTTGTGTATAACTAGGGTGGTTATGCACAGGGGTAAGTTATCCACAACTTACTTAAGTCTAGAATCGAAACTTATTCACAGGGTTTAGGGTCCAAAATTAGTTGATATTTATGATAAGGAATCAAATAGTGGTCGATTGTGAATATGTTTGTGGATAGTGTGGATAACTTCAAGCGACCAGTGGAATAATTGGCCTCTAAGCCCTTATTTAACTTGGATAAGTTAGTCAAACGGATGTGACTTCCATTGGGTAAGCTGTGAATAAGTATTTTTGTAAATTATTGGTCTTGGAAGCTGATGTTGATGTTTTTATACTTAATAAGGCACAAAAAAGCCCAAGGGCTTTTAAGCGCCTTGGGCTTTTGCTGCCTCTATTGGACTTTAGGAGAACACAGCCTTGAATATGTAGAAGAACATAATGGACAAGATGGCGCCTGCCGGCAGCGTAATCACCCATGAGGTAAATATACTGGCTACAATGCGCAAATTGATGGCAGCTAAACCACGTGCTAAGCCTACACCTAATACAGCGCCGACAAGGGTGTGTGTAGTGGAAATAGGTAACCCAATCCCAGAGGCCAACACTACCGTTGCTGAGGCGCCTAGGGTGGCTGCAAAGCCTCTACTCGGCGTTAGTTCGGTGATCTTGGTGCCAATGGTGGCCATGACTTTGTAGCCGTAGGTGACAAGGCCTACAACGATACCAACACCACCGACTAACAACACCCATGCTGGCATGGAAGACTTAGCGGTCACAGCGCCAGACTTAATAGTGGCGATCGCAGCGGCCATAGGACCTACGGCGTTGGCTACGTCATTAGAGCCATGGGCAAAAGCCATGGCGCATGCGGTAAATATCATTAGTACTGCAAATACTTTTTCTACGTTAGCGTAACGATCGTCTGTTTCAAGTGCTATGTCGCGTTGTACTCGAGTAAGCATTATGCCACCAATGACAGCAACTAATAGGCCTGTTAAACCAGCAACGAGTGACATTTCGAAGTAGCTTAAGCTAAAACCCATGTCTTTGAAGACGTGTTTTAGGCCTTTGATTAAGGTCACCATAGTGATCATAAAACCGACCAAAAACATGTACATTGGTACATAGCGCTTGGCATTTTCAAAAGGTTCGGCCGTGTCGAGAATGGAGCGTTGTACGCTTTTAAATAACATGTAGGAAATGGTGCCCGCTAATACCGGAGAGACGACCCAGCTTGCAGCAATGGTCCCTACTTTGCTCCAGTTGACGGCATCAACTGAAATGGCCACGGCGGCAAAGCCTACAATGGCACCCACAATTGAGTGGGTAGTAGAAACCGGCCAACCGACGATGGAGGCAATTAGTAACCAAGTACCCGCGGCCAGTAAGGCGGACAACATACCATAGACTAAATATTCGGGTGTGCCCTGCAGAGTGAGTGGGTCGATGATGCCCTTGCGGATGGTGGCCGTCACTTCGCCGCCGGCTAAATAAGCCCCGGCAAATTCAAAAATCATGGCGATGACTATGGCTTGCTTGAGGGTGATGGCGCCTGAACCTACGGAGGTGCCCATGGCGTTGGCCACGTCGTTAGCACCTACACCCCAGGCCATAAACAAGCCAAATATAATGGCAAGTATGAGTAAGATCTGACCGTATTCGTTTAAAACTTCCATAATAATATCTCGACTTATGGTGAGCTGCTTAGCGCGCAATGATAACTTGGATTTGTTCACCAGCACTTTGTGCACGGTCGGCGAGATTGCCAATGGCTTCGATGGTTTTGTAGATAAACATGGCATCAATAGGCGGCATATCGGCTTCGATTGCATGTAATTTGGCACGTAGTGTGATTTGTCGCTTATCGTTTTTGTTTTCGGCTCTTTCTAACTTGGTAATGCACTTGTTAATGCGATCAATTTCGCGGCCACCAAATCCCGAACCAATCAGCTCGTCCAGCTCATCAATTACCACTTTTGCCTCTGTGGCCACGGCAATGGCAGATTTAACATAGGCGGCCATGTCGCTAGCTATCTTCTTAGGAATCACCTGCTTACGGCCTAAGATGAGACCGGCAATGTCTTTTGCGGTGTTACATACTTTGTCTTGCTTGCTGAGCAATTGGATTAAATCGGACCGGTTAATAGGCATAAACAAGCTTTTTGGCAAGTGTAGGCGAATGTCCTGTTTTTGGTCGTCGGCTTTGTCTTCAAATTCAGCAATGGTATTGTAGGCTTCTTCCACCGCTTCCCAGTCTTCTTTAATAACGGCTTGGAAGAAAGGGTTAAGTAGATATACACACTCTAGGACGGTGTGCATGTGTTGTTGTAGAGGTTTGATAGGTGACTGACCAAACAAACTCATGATGGGACTTGCCATGGAAACTACCTCTAACAAATATAACAGTGTCTATAATTGCTGCGCATTATAAAGAGGCTTTGTTAAGGCAATATAAAGATTGGCTGTTTTTTAACGTTAGTTTTGCCACACAGGGATACGCACCCTAAAAGTCGAGCCTTGGTTAAGTTGGCTTTGAATCTCGATATGCCCTTTGTGGCTTTGGGCAATGTGCTTAACGATGGCTAAACCTAAGCCCGTGCCACCTAACGACTTTGAGCGCGCTTTATCGACGCGGTAAAAGCGTTCAAAGATTCTGTCCTGGTCGGCAACATCAATACCTAAACCATTATCACTCACACTAAATACCGCTGCATCGCTTTGTAACTCGAGGCTCACAGAAATTTTGCCGCCCTGTGGCGTATATTTGATGGCGTTATCGATGAGGTTGGTAGCCATTTGCCCTAGTGCTTGATCGTCTCCTAAAACCAAAATCGGCCCTTGCTGGGCATCGTGATTGGTGCTCAGCTCCAAATGGACGTGTTGGTTTTGGGCCACGGCTTGAAGGTTGGCACATACCCGCTGTACCACCTGTTGTAGGTTGACTTGAGTATTGAAGGCTTCGTCATTGTTTTCTAACCTAGAGAGGGCTAGCAGGTCGGAAACTAAGTCGGATAGACGTATTGATTGACCATGAATTTTGCTCATAAAGCGCTGTTGCATAGAGGCTTCTATTTGGTCATCTTCTAACAGCGTTTCGGCAAAACCACGAATAGCGGTAATGGGTGTTTTTAACTCGTGGGAGGCATTAGCAACAAAATCGGCGCGCATTTTGTCGATGCGCTGTACGTCGGTGACGTCTTGTAATACCAAGATCGCACCTGCCTCATTTGATTGTTTGAGCAGCGTCACATGTAAGCGATAGTGGCGGGCGAAGGCATAGCCGCTGAGTTGAATTTGGCGTTCTACACTGGTTTCGTCTTGCTGACACTTGGTAAACGCTTGTTCGAGGTGATTTGAGGCGTCTATGTCTTTGAGGGAGTGGCCTAAACAACGTTCGCTGCTGGTGCGTAACATACGACATGCGGCGGCGTTAACGTGGGTGATGAGCCCGTGGTTAGTTACCGTAATAACGCCTTCATTCATGCTTTTTAGAATGGTTGAAAGTTGGTCACGTTCGGTTTTTATGATATCGAAGCGTTGCGCCGATACATCGGCCATTTGATTGAGTGAGCGGGCTAAATCGCCGATCTCGTCCCGGCGATGGCTGGGTATACGCAATTGATAACGGCCGTGAGCATAGTTTTTGGCGATCAGGGTCATTTGTTTGAGAGGACGGGCGAAACTCATGGCTAACCAATAACCGATAAATAAGGCGATTAAACCCGTGAGGCTGGCGGCAATGATGATGACGCGGCGCAAGTAGTTAATTTCTTCATCGATGCGTTCGGTGGATAAGGCCGTACGTATGTACCCAAGTTCGTTGTCACTATTAGTTGCTACCGCCACGGCCACGTATAACATGGGCTTTTTAAGGGTTTTACTATAACGACGCGACTGCCCAATGTTGTTCTTATGGGCGGCGATCACCTCTGGACGATAACGGTGGTTGTCCATTTGTGTCGGCGAAAATTCAGAATCGGCGATGACCTCACCTACGTTTGAGAGTAGGGTAATACGGGTGTCTATACGTTGGCCTATTTGTACTATCTGGCGCTGTATTTGTGGCTGACTCTGGTGGCCAGCATCGGCAAAAGACTGTTGTAGAATGTACGCTTGGCTGGTGAGGTTGTTACTAATGTCTCGTAAGCTTGCTTGTTCAATTTGCCGCTGCACCATGAGCCCTACGATCATTACACTAAATAAAATGACGATGGCAAAGCCAGCATATAATCGTAAGAATATCGGAGAATGGCGCATGTTAAGTGTTGTCGCTGGGGCTAAACGTGGGGTTGCAGCGGTAACCAATGCCGCGCACGGTTTCGATCAATGGCGCGCTGGCGCCCAAGCTTTTACGAATGGCGCCTATATGCACATCGACGTTGCGATCTACTACGTCAGATTGCTCGCCTAGGGCCGACAAAATTAGTTGCTCACGGGAAAATGCGCGCCCAGGTTGTGCCAATAGGGTGTGTAGTAACTTAAACTCGGTAGTGGTGAGTTTGATGGCTTGCTGTTCAACCGTGCAACTATAGCCTTCCAGGTCCAGACACACAGGCCCTATGGTTAAGCTGTTGTTGGCCACCGGTTGTCTGCGTAAAGCCACCTTGATGCGTGCCAACAGCTCCGCTTGGCTAAATGGTTTGGTGATGTAGTCGTCTGCACCTTGGCCTAGACCACCGATGACATCCACCTCTTCGCTGCGGGCTGAGAGCATGATTATGGGGATATTGTGGGTTGTGTTATCGGCTTTGAGGCGTTCGCATACTTGTATACCGTTGAGTTTGGGTAACATGATGTCTAACAACACTAGGTCTGGCAACTGTGTTTGAGCCAGCTCTAAACCCGTTTGTCCGTCAGCAGCAAGGCTGACCGTATAGCCGTTTTTTTGTAGGTTATAGGCAATAATTTCTTGGATATCTTGTTCATCTTCGATGCAGAGAATGTGGCCATGATTAAGGTTAGGTTTAGACATAATGGTTTATTTTCCAATACAAAATGAACCAAAAATGCGGCCCAATAAGTCATCACTGGTAAAGGTGCCCGTGATTTCGTTGAGGCATTCTTGTGCTAAGCGTAAGTCTTCTGCTAATAGTTCGCCCGCCTGACTGTACGTCAGTTGTGCAGCACCGTCGTTGAGCAGTTGCTGGCAGCGCTTTAAGGCATCCAAATGGCGGCGGCGGGCACTAAACCCCCCTTCTAAAGTGGCTTGATAACCGACAGCCAGCTTAAGCTGCTGGCGTAATAAATCGAGGCCAAGGCGGTGTTTGGCACTCAGATAGATGCAGTCGACGCCTTCGACTTGGGTGAGTTGGGGCGGCCTGTTGGCTAGGTCAATTTTATTGCGCACCAAGGTAATCTGTTGTGGCATGCTGCTTTCACCCATCAATTTAAACCAATGTTCTGCGGGTGTAGCGGGGTCTTGTGCGTCCTGTAATAACAATACCTGATCGGCGTCGGCTATGGCTTTAAGGGCCCTTTCTATACCTATTTTTTCCACCGTGTCTGGGCTTTCCCTTAAGCCTGCGGTATCGACAATATGTAATGGCAAGCCATCTATATGAATAGCTTCTTTAAGCAAGTCTCTGGTGGTGCCTGCGATGTCGGTGACGATAGCTCGGTCTTGGCCGGCCAGGGCATTGAGTAAGCTTGATTTGCCGGCGTTGGGCGCGCCCGCGATCACCACTTGCATGCCTTCTTGTAGCAAACTGCCTTGCTGGGCTTGGGCGAGCAGTTGATCTAGGTCCAGCGTCACTTGATCTAGCAATGCAGCAACCTTGCCGTCGGCTAGGAAGTCGATCTCTTCTTCGGGAAAATCTATGGCCGCTTCAACATAGAGGCGTAGGTAAATGAGGCCCTCTACTAGGGCGTTTACATGGGTAGAAAAGACCCCCTGCAATGAACGTAAGGCGTTGCGTGCGGCTTGCTCGGAGCTGGCATCAATAAGGTCCGCTATGGACTCGGCTTGGGCCAAGTCTAATTTGTCGTTTAAGAAGGCGCGTTCAGAAAATTCTCCAGGCCGAGCAATTCGAGCGCCCAAGTGAGTTAACTCTCGCTGTAACAAGTCCATCACTACTTGCCCGCCGTGGCCTTGAAATTCAAATACGTCTTCGCCGGTAAACGAGTCGGGACCTTTAAAGAAGAGGCTAATGCCTGCATCTATTTGTTCACCTTGGTGATCTAAAAAGGGGCCATAGTGGGCGTGGCGCAATTGGCCTTTGTTGTGGCTGAGTTGCTTGCCGTACGCCAGCGCCTTTGGCCCAGACAGACGAATTATGCCGACGCCGCCGCGGCCCGGGGGTGTGGTTTGAGCACAAATGGTATCTTGGTCTGATTGCATAAGTAGACTGGCTCCGCAGCAAGGCTTTGAATTTTTGACACGCCGTAAATACACCTATGTAGGCTCGCTCTGGTCATCCCTGGCCAGTGACGGTCTAAAACTCAAAACCTTACTCCGAAACCTTAGGCTCCGTAGTATCGGCGATAATTACAAAAAAGGCCTCATTAAGAGGCCTTTGTATCATGTTTATGGGCTGCTGTTTAGTGCTTACGTGCGGCCATAGACTTTTCGATGCGTTTGGTAATCACATATTGCTGTGTAATCGACAAGATGTTGTTACATACCCAATAAAGTACCAGACCTGCAGGGAACCAAAGGAAGAATACCGTAAATACGAGCGGTAACATCTTCATGATCTTGGCTTGCATTGGATCAGTAGGTGCTGGGTTAAGCATCTGCTGAATAAACATGGTGGCGCCCATGATCACTGGCAAAATGAAGTAAGGGTCTTGTACCGACAGATCCTGAATCCACAAGAAGAACGGGGCGTGGCGTAATTCAACGGTTTCCATCAACATCCAGTAGAGGCCGATAAATACTGGCATTTGAATGATGATTGGGAAGCAACCGCTGAGCGGGTTGGCTTTCTCGCGTTTATACAGCTCCATCATGCCCTTGGACATTTTGGCACGGTCATCACCGTACTGCTCTTTAAGCTTGGCAATTTCTGGTGCTAGAGCACGCATCTTCGCCATAGAGCGATATGAAATAGCTGATGGGTAAAAGAAAAACGCTTTTACACATAAGGTCACTAGGAGGATGGCTACACCCCAGTTACCTACAAACCCGTACATGATGTCTAGCAGTAGGAACAACGGCTTAGAGATCCACCATAACCAACCGTAGTCCACCACAAGGTCAAGGTTTTCTGAAATTGCTTTTAGGTCGGCCTGAATCTTCGGGCCGGCATAAAAGTCGGCAGAGGTGGCGCCCGATTGACCTGCTTGTAGTTGAAGTGCGGGGCTCACAAAACCGGCAATGTAGCTGCCTTTGCTAACGCGAGTGCTGTAGTTGTGCTGTTGTTCTGGGTTAGGTACCCATGCACTTACAAAGTAGTGCTGCAACATGCCTACCCAACCACCAGGGCCACTACGCTTAAAGTTAGCGTCATCCATGTCGTCAAAATCGTAACGCACGTATTTGTCGTCGGGGAAGGAAAAGGCGGGGCCTAAGTAGGCCGACATGCCCATGCCGCCAGTGGCGCTAGGGTCTGCAGAGCGGTCGCGTTTGATTTGGCCAAACAGGTTTGCAGACCAAGGCTGGTTACCGCGGTTGTCTACTGCATAAGTCAGATTAACTAAATGGCTACCACGGTTAAAGGTGTAGATCTTATTAATCACCGCACCCGTGTTATCCGTAAGGCTGAGCACCACTTCCAATGATTGTTGACCATCTAACATGGTGTAGGCTGTTTGTTGAGCCTTAAAAATGGGGCGTGACTTAAGGTCTGTACCGTTAGCACCTATAAGCCCACTTTGAGCCACGTAAGTGCGGTTTTGGTTTTGTTCCAGCAAGGTAAATGGCACATCAGGATGATCCATTTCTGCCAAATAGTTGGCTAAAGACGCCTGAATGATGTCGCCACCTTGGGTGTCGATCACAACTTGCAAGGTATCCGTGTTGACTTCCACCAGTACACCGGCGCTGGCATTGGCTGCGCTGGTAACCGTAATGTCAGTATTGTTGTTTGACACATCTGCGGCTACGGCAAAGTCGGTGGTAACTATGTCGGTATTGTAGGCAGAAACACTAGTAACCTGCTGGGGTGCGACGGCGTTGGTGCCGTAGTCTTGGTTCCATTGCAGCACCATCAGGTAAGAAATGATGGCGATACCGGCAATCAGAATAATGCGTTGAAAATCCATAGAAGCAAATCATCGTTAGTTGGTAAAAATCCAACAGTGATTATAGAGCCTGTGCGCGTGTTGGCAATGGGCTGGCATGGGTGGATGCCTAAATCTAGCTGGATTGTGCGGTTTTTTTACGTAATCTTGCCCATTGCTTGGTAATTAACCGATGTAGCGCGGCATTATCGAGTTCGCCCAAGCCCTTGCGTGATAAAATCACTAGATCCAAAGGCGGGGAGAATTCGTTGTCTTGCGTACAAAGGGTTCTAAAACTATCTCGTATAACGCGCTTAACGCGGTTGCGGTGAACAGCTAGTTTTATGCCTTTTTTAGCAATTACCAATCCCAGACGGGAGTGATCTTGTAAACTTGGGCGGGACAAGATCAGTAGGTGCTGATCCGAAACTTTGAAGTCAGCTTGATCAAAGACCCTTCGATAATCCCCGGCATTCAACAGGCGCCGCTGCCGGGAAAAGTCGAATTCAGTCATACGCTAAGCGTGCAACAGTCGTTTAAGCGCTTAGGCTCTTACGGCCTTTGGCGCGACGTGCGTTGATTACGGCACGGCCGCCTACAGTTGACATGCGTGCACGGAAACCGTGAGTGCGCTTGCGCTTTAGGACGCTAGGTTGAAACGTTCTTTTCATGATCGGTCTCGCAAAATAGTTGTATAGGCCAAAAGTTTGGCATTGAAAATCTAGCGCGTAAGTATATGAGATAGCGCTACCTAAGGCAAGCCTGTTTCTGAGTTAATTATAAATTTAGTGTGGTTAGTCACTAAATCGCACTTCGCCTGTGGATAACTTTATCCACTTGGTGATAAAATAGGCTTCTTTAGTCGCTATTATAAGCTATTCCCATGGCGCAGGCGATTGTGTATACCCTAAGTGTTGGTTCGGGTCCTATTTAAGGCGTTATTAAATTTATGTCGCAAGCGGTTTGGCAACAATGTTTGGCGTGTCTTCAAGACGAATTGCCAAGCCAGCAATACAATACTTGGATCCGCCCCTTAAAGGTTAATGAGGCTGATCGGGTGATTCAGTTATTGGCACCTAACCGGTTTGTGCAAGATTGGGTTAAAGATAAGTATTTTTCTAGAATTCGCCAATTGGTCGCCGACTATGCGACTGACGATACCCTTAATGTAGAGTTGCTCGTGGCGCCACCCAAAGGCGCGTCTAGTGGAGCCATCATAAACCACTCCAGGCCTACGCCTCGCTCTAGTATCCACAGCCAGCCACCCGCAAGTGCTGCACCCGCGCAGCCGTCTACTATTATCCAAACACCGTTCAACCTTGAGCCTGCCACCCAGAGGGTGGTTCAAGTCGAAGGCTCGGTAAGGCATCAGAGTTACCTTAACCGCGCGTTTACCTTTTCTAGCTTCGTGCAGGGCAAGTCTAATCAATTGGCTTTGGCGGCGGCTAGGCAAGTGGCGGAGAACCCTGGCAGTTCTTATAACCCCTTATTTCTATATGGTGGTGTTGGTTTAGGTAAGACTCACTTGATGCATGCCGTGGGCGCTGCGCTTTTAGAGCGTAACCCTAATGCCAAGGTGGTCTACCTTCACTCTGAGAGGTTCGTAGCTGACATGGTTAAAGCCTTGCAGCTAAACGCGATTAACGATTTTAAACGATTTTACCGTTCCGTTGATGCCTTGTTGATTGATGACATACAGTTTTTTGCTGGTAAAGAGCGCTCGCAGGAAGAGTTCTTTCACACCTTTAATGCCTTGCTCGAAAGTGGCCAGCAGATGATCCTTACCTGCGATCGCTACCCTAAAGAGATTGCGGGCTTAGAAGATCGTTTGAAGTCGCGCTTTGGTTGGGGCTTAACGGTTGCGGTTGAGCCGCCTGAATTGGAAACACGAGTCGCCATATTGATGAAGAAAGCCGCCGAGGGTGGCATTGTCCTACCGGAAGATGCGGCCTTCTTCTTGGCCAAAAAGATTCGATCAAACGTGCGTGAGCTAGAAGGCGCCTTAAAGCGTGTGGTGGCCAATTCTCATTTTACTGGAGAAGCTATTTCTACACCCTTTATACAAGAGTCCCTGCGTGATTTATTGGCCTTGCAAGACCGGCAGGTGAGCATTGATAATATTCAAAAGACCGTAGCCAACTATTACAAGATTAAAATTGCTGATATCTTATCAAAGCGTCGCTCGCGTTCTGTGGCAAGGCCTAGGCAAGTGGCTATGGCATTAGCAAAAGAATTGACTAATCACAGCTTACCAGAGATTGGTGATGCTTTTGGCGGGCGTGATCACACCACGGTGTTACATGCATGCCGAAAAATTAAAGAATTACGTGAAACCGACCGTGACATTCACGACGATTATGATAACTTATATCGCTCACTTACAGTTTAGTAGACCGTTTACCGAACCTAGGCCTTAACAGGATTGAAGTATGAAATTTACCATTAGCCGAGAAGCCTTTCTGAAACCCCTCGTTCTTGTTGCAGGTGTTGTTGAGCGGCGTCAGACCTTGCCCGTACTTGCCAATATATTGGTGGTGATTGAAGGCGACCAATTGACACTCACAGGTACCGATTTAGAAGTGGAGCTAGTGGGTAGAGTAAGCCTAGATCAGGCTGGCGAAGACGGTAGTGTCACCATCCCTGCCCGTAAGTTGATGGATATCTGCAAGTCCTTGCCTGATCATGCGATGATAGAGGTCGCACAAACGGATGAGCATGTTGTAGTCCGTTCTGCGCGTAGTCGATTTAAGTTATCCACATTGCCCGCAGCCGACTTTCCTAATGTTGAAGATAGTCCAGAATCATTTGAGTTTGAAGTGCCGCAAATGGCCCTCAAGCAGTTGGTTGACCAGACCGGTTTTGCCATGGCGCAGCAGGATGTGCGTTACTACCTTAACGGCATGTTATTTGAAATAAAAGACGCTCAGTTACGTACAGTGGCCACCGATGGACACCGGCTAGCTACTAGTTGCATGCCGGCAGGTTTGCCCGATCAGGCGGCCCAGCAGCTCATCGTACCGCGTAAGGGTGTGTTGGAGTTGGCGCGCTTGATGACCGAAGAACACGGCACCGTGAGATTGGTGATTGGTGCAAGCCACATCCGTGCCTTTACCAGTGAATTCATCTTTACTTCTAAGCTTGTTGATGGCAAGTTTCCAGATTATGAGCGCGTTTTACCGCGTAATGGCGACAAGATCGTTCTAGTTGATCGATTGGCAATGCGTGGTGTATTGAGCCGTGCAGCCATCCTTTCTAACGAAAAGTACCGTGGCGTACGTATGACCGTAAGCGATACTAACTTGCAAGTAGTGGCTAACAACCCAGAGCAAGAAGAGGCTGAAGAAAGTTTGATGGTTGACTACCAAGGCGCGCAAATTGAAATTGGTTTTAACGTTGGTTACGTGTTGGATGTACTTAACGTGCTTCATAGCGATCAAGTTAAAATGACCCTGAGTGACTCCAACTCTAGTGCTTTGTTAGCCGATGGTGGTAACGGTGCAGCCCAGTATGTCATCATGCCGATGCGCCTATAAACGGGCTCGTTTTGGGTGGTTAATGGGTCTTCAATTGGGCATATTATGATGAGTTATGCACAGCTTATGTCTAATGTTATCCACAGGCCGGCAGGGTTATGTCTGTTCAACATTTAAGCATTCAGCACTTGCGAAACCTTGATCATGTTGATGTGAGCTTCGGTCCTGGCATCAATTTGTTATATGGCGCCAACGCGAGTGGTAAGACCAGCGTGTTGGAAGCGATTCACATGCTCAGCCTTGGGCGGTCTTTTCGTAGCCTTAAGTTAGCTTCTGTAATTTCTCAAAATCAAACCGATTGCCTCTTGTTTGCAAAACTGCAAAACCAACAAGGTGTGCCCGTCGCGCTTGGAATGAACCGGCGTCTCGATGGGGATCATTCAATACGTCTTAATGGTGAAAGCCTAACCTCTACCGCTGAGCTTGCAAGCTTGCTGCCTGTACAGTTAATCGACCCTTCTAGTGCCAGTTTAATTGAGGGTGGTCCAAGCCTTCGGCGGCAGTATTTGGACTGGGGTGTGTATCACCATAATGCCGCGTTTTTTGGGCTCTGGAAGCAGGCTCAGAGGCTGTTAAAACAACGTAATAGTGCTTTGAAATGTGGTACAATGAGCGCCTCTGTAAGGGCTAGTTTTGACCCTGGCTTGGTGCAGGTCGCGGAACAGATAAATGGCCTCAGAGAGGCCTATTTAAAGCTGCTTGAGCCGATGTTCTTTGAGCTCCTTGCTGGCTTGGTAGACTTGCCGGATTTGAAGTTAGGCTACTATTGCGGTTGGACCACAAATCGAGCCTACGCTGACATTCTAGATGAGAGTCTCGAGCGGGACCTGCACTTAGGTTACACGCAACGAGGGCCTCAGCGGGCAGATATTAAGTTAACGCTCAATGGCGTCAATGCGGCCGAGCGTTTATCGCGTGGTCACCAAAAATTGGTAGTGGTCGCGTTAAAGTTGGCTCAGGGCAAGTTGCTTAGCGAAATCCATGGGCGCAAGTGTGTGTTCTTGGTAGACGACTTGGCGGCGGAATTAGACTGGGCTCATCGACGAGAGATATGCCGACAGTTGGCCGAATTGAACACGCAAGTGTTTGTTACCAGCGTTGGCCCAAAAGAGCTAACGGATTGTTGGCCAGAAGATATACAAGTTAAAATGTTTCACGTGAAACACGGACAGGTGTCACCAAACTAAAAACTGGTTTGGGGCCCATTTTATGAAAATGATTTCGGAGTAATTGATGAGCGAAAACACCTATGATTCGTCCAGCATTAAAGTGCTTAAAGGGCTAGATGCTGTACGTAAGCGCCCCGGTATGTACATTGGTGATACCGATGATGGCACCGGTTTGCACCACATGGTGTTTGAGATCGTTGATAACTGTATTGACGAAGCGCTTGCGGGTTACTGTACTGAAGTCAGTGTAACAATCCAGTCTGATGATACGGTAACGGTCGTCGATGACGGTCGAGGCATTCCTGTTGATATTCACCCAGAAGAAGGGGTTTCGGCAGCAGAAGTGATCATGACCATTTTGCATGCCGGTGGTAAGTTTGACGATAATACTTATAAAGTTTCCGGTGGTTTACACGGCGTGGGCGTCAGCGTTGTTAACGCATTGTCTACAGAGCTAAAGCTCACTATTCGCCGTAATGGCCAAGTACATGAGCAAATATACAATCATGGTGTGCCTAAGGCCCCGTTGGCCGTAGTCGGCACAACTGAAGGAACGGGTACAACCTGTACCTTTACTGCCTCTCCAGGCACCTTTACCAATATCATATACCATTTTGATATTTTGGCTAAGCGCCTACGCGAGCTTTCGTTCCTTAATTCCGGTGTTGCCATAAGGTTAAAAGATGAACGTTCGGGGCGTGAAGAGCTATTCTGCTACGAAGGCGGTGTGTCAGCTTTTGTAGAATACCTAAATACCAATAAAACTCCGATTAACAAGTGTATGCATTTCAATACTGTACATGCCGATGGTGTGGGTGTTGAGGTGGCGTTGCAATGGAACGATTCGTTTCAGGAAAGTATCCATTGCTTTACCAACAATATCCCACAGCGGGATGGTGGTACTCACCTAAGTGGTTTTCGAGCTGCATTAACCCGTACCCTCAATAACTACATAGATGCGGAGTCAGCACAAAAGAAATCAAAGGTGTCCACTTCTGGTGACGACGCACGTGAGGGCTTAACGGCCATTATTTCCGTAAAAGTACCAGACCCCAAATTCTCATCTCAAACTAAAGATAAGCTTGTTTCTTCTGAAGTGAAGTCTGCCGTCGAGCAAGAGCTAGGCCGCTGTTTATCAGATTTCTTACAAGAAAATCCGCAAGAAGCGCGTACCATTATCGGCAAGATGATTGATGCCGCACGCGCTCGTGAGGCCGCCCGTAAGGCCCGTGAGATGACGCGGCGCAAAGGCGCGTTAGATATTGCTGGTTTACCAGGCAAGCTTGCAGACTGCCAAGAGAAAGACCCAGGGCTATCAGAAATATACCTAGTGGAGGGTGACTCTGCTGGCGGTTCTGCTAAGCAGGGTCGTAATCGACGTACACAAGCGATCTTGCCGTTAAAGGGTAAAATCCTTAACGTTGAGAAGGCTCGGTTTGACAAGATGTTGTCATCTGTAGAAGTAGGCACACTCATTACTGCATTAGGTTGTGGTATTGGGCGTGACGAATTTGACATCGAGAAGCTACGCTACCACAGTGTCATCATCATGACCGACGCCGACGTTGACGGTGCTCATATTCGCACCTTGTTACTCACATTTTTCTTCCGTCACTTACCTAAGGTGATTGAAAATGGTCATTTGTTTATCGCTCAACCACCTTTGTATAAAGTTAAGAAGGGTAAACAAGAGCAGTATTTAAAGGATGATCCAGCGCTTGATGGCTTCTTATTGCAAGGAGCCATGGAGAACGCTTCGCTTCACTCAAGTGCTTCAGCCCCGGCTATTTCGGGTACCGGCCTAGAGGGTCTGGCAACACAATACCGTCAGGTAATGGCCACCATCAAACGTGTTGAGCGCATCATTCCTGCGGTTATTCTTGAGCAAATGATCTATGCACCGGTACTAGCTGTTGACGAACTTCATGATCAGGATAAGGTAGCCAGTTGGATTGATCAGATACTTGAGAAACTAGAAGGTCAGGAAGTGGGTGCTGCCACCTACGACGGCCAGGTCAAAACTAACCCAGAGCGTGATGGCTACTTGCCTATGGTCACCATTACCACACACGGTATTGATGCCGACTTTATGATTGGATTCGACTTCATAAGTTCCGGTGAGTATCGCTCCATTGCTGCTCTCAATGGTGCATTGACCGGGTTGTTCGAGCAAGATGGTTATGTAAAGCGCGGTGAAAAAACCTTTGCAACCCAAAGTTTCGCTGCAGGTCTGGACTGGCTGTTAAAAGAAGCACGTCGTGGATTGGCGGTACAGCGTTATAAAGGCTTGGGCGAAATGAACCCAGAGCAACTCTGGGAAACTACAATGGACCCTGATCAGCGTCGCATGTTATGTGTGACCATTGACGATGCTATCGCTGCAGACCAGATGTTTACTACCTTGATGGGTGATGAAGTAGAGCCTCGTCGTAACTTCATTGAAGAAAATGCCTTGCGGGTAGCCAACCTCGATTTCTAGGTTCTCAACAGCCAAAAAAAGCCTCTAGTGAGGCTTTTTTTGGCTGTTGATTAAGCGAGCCAGTGTTTCACGTGAAACATTGGCTCGCTAGGGTTGGTTAGTGAGCTACTAGACTGATATCAGCAACGCGGCTGAGCTCAACCTGCAGTGCAGACAAGAGGGCAAGGCGGTTATTTTTAACGGCTTCGTCGTCAGTCATCACCATGATGTCCGAGAAGAAGGCATCTAGTGGCTCAGCCAATTGAGCCAATTGCTCAAGCGCATCTGCATAGTTACCCTCTGCAATGACCAGTGCATTGGTTGCTTGTACAGTTGCCAGACGTCGCGCCAGGACGGTTTCCGCTTGCTCAGTGAGTAGTGCAGGGTCTAGTAGTTCTGAACCGCGGCCGTTTTTAGCCAAAATATTGGTGACGCGTTTGTTGTTGGCCGCTAGAGCTTGAGCGCTATCGAGTTTAAGGAAGCGGCTTACGGCTTGAACACGGCGATCAAAGTCTAAAGGCGAGTTGGACTTATTAGCCATTACCGACAGATATATATCAACAGAGACGTTTTGGTCGTCGTAATAGGCACGTAAGCGATCAAAAACAAAGCTCAGCAATTGCTGCTCTACGTCTGTTTGGACAACGGATAAGTCAGAATGCAGGGCGTAGGCTTGTTGAACCAAGGTAGCCAAGTCCAATTCGTAACCGTTTTCTATAATAATCCGCAGCAGGCCCACTGTGGCACGGCGCAAAGCGTACGGATCTTTACTGCCTGTAGGCGGTTGGCCAATACCAAACAAACCCACTAAGGTGTCTAGTCGGTCAGCGATGGCCACCGCGCTAGCAACGTCAGTTTGTGGCAAACGGTCGCCAGCAAACTTAGGCCAATAGTGTTGCTCAAGAGCAGCGGCAACGGTGCTGTCTTCGCCGTCGTTAAGGGCATACACATGACCCATAAGGCCCTGCAAATCGCTAAACTCCAACACCATTTCGGTATTGAGGTCGGCCTTACAAAGGCTAGCCGAACGTTGAGCCAAGTTAACGTCAGCACCTATAGAGGTTGCGATGTGGCCTGCGAGTTGAGCGACGCGTTGCGTCTTGTCCAATACCGTGCCAAGTTGCGCCTGAAATACAACTTTACCAAGGGCTTCGTTGCGGCTGTCTAGGGTGGTTTTCTTATCGGTATCAAAAAAGAACATGGCATCAGCCAGTCGAGGCCTAATCACTCTTTCGTTGCCTTCAATGATCTTGGAGGGATCTTTACTGACAATATTACTGACTGTCAAAAATAGTGGCAAAATGGCACTGTCTTGGTCAACAAAATGGAAGTATTTTTGATGCTCTTTCATGGAAGAAATAAGTGCCTGAGCAGGGACTTGTAAGAAGGCATCATCAAACCGACCGGTCAAACAAACTGGCCATTCCACTAATCCAGTCACTTCATCCAATAATTTTTCATCGATCACAGCGGTTGCATTAAGCGCAACCGCTTGCTCAGATATCTGGCGTCGAATCATGGCCTTGCGTTCATCAAAGCAGACAATAACATGACCTTCGGTACGTAGTTGCTGTGCATAACTGCTGGCAGATTGAATGGCAAATTGGCCGCTACTGTGAAAGCGGTGGCCGCGAGTCAGGTGACCGTTGGTTAAGCCAAACAACTTCGTATCGATGAGTTCATTACCCAAACTCAGGATAAACCATTGCACGGGACGCACAAATTCGTTACGTGATGAACCCCAACGCATGCGCTTAGCTACTGGCAAGCCAGCAAGTGCTTTATCAATGACATCGGCGAGCAGAGAGAGGGTTTTTGAACCCTTAATGTGGCGCTCAAATTCGTAATATTGGCCTTTGTCCGTGTCAACAACAGCTAGCTCTTGCAGGCTCACCTTACAGGAGCGGGCAAAACCTTCAACCGCTTTCTCTGGGGCTTTTACAGACGGCCCGAGACGGCTTTCGCTACGGTCGGTCTGTTGGCTAGACAGTTGCTTAATGGTTACCGCCAAACGGCGAGGTGTAGCGTAAGAGGTCACTTGGGCGTGGGTTAAACCCAGCTCGTTAAGTTGGCTAATAATGCTAGTTTCAAGTGCGTTAGACAAGGCTGTTAACGACTTGGGTGGCAACTCTTCAGTACCTAGCTCAAACAAAAAATCGGCATGGCTCATGAGCTTTGGTCCTCGTCCTTTAATAATTCATCCCTTAATGTGGGTGTTGCCATTGGAAAACCTAAGGCCTTACGCTTGGCGTAATACTCCAAGGCCACTTTGCGGGCAAGGGTACGTACCCTAAGGATGTACCGCTGCCGCTCGGTAACCGATATGGCGTGGCGAGCATCCAACAAGTTAAATACATGGGACGCTTTAAGTACAAACTCATAAGCCGGCAGTGGCAATTTGGCTTCGACCATACGAGCACATTCGGCTTCATAGTGATCAAAATTGCAAAACAAGGTCTCAACTTCAGCGTGTTCAAAGTTGTAAGTAGACATTTCTACTTCTTGTTGATGGAAAATATCGCCATAGCTCACCGTGGTGCCGTCGGCCGCCCGGCTCCATACCAAGTCATAAACGCTATCAACATTTTGCAAATACATGGCAATACGTTCTAAACCAATGGTAATTTCGCCCATCACTGGGTAACACTCTATGCCGCCGGCTTGCTGGAAGTAGGTGAATTGAGAAACCTCCATGCCATTGAGCCAGATCTCCCAGCCCAAACCCCAAGCGCCCAATGTTGGCGACTCCCAGTTGTCTTCAACAAAACGCACATCGTGTACTTGGGTATCAATGCCTAGGTGATCTAAACACTCTAAGTACAGCTCCTGAAAATTATCTGGTGAGGGCTTAATGACCACTTGAAACTGGAAGTAGTGTTGTAGCCGGTTTGGGTTTTCACCATAACGGCCATCGGTAGGTCGACGGCTGGGTTGTACATACGCTGCGCTCCAGCTCTCGGGGCCAATAGCCTTTAAAAACGTTGCAGGGTGGAAGGTGCCGGCGCCGACTTCCATATCGAGCGGCTGCATAATGTTACAGCCTTGCGCAGACCAGTATTGTTGCAAGGCAAAAATGAGACCTTGGAAGGTCCTAGTATCGGTTGTTTTATCCACGACTGAGTCCACAGGTAAAGTAAAAAGAGGGCCGCTCAAATGCGTTGTGCACAAGGCGAGATTCAAACGCCATATTATACACTAGCTGCCACTGTGTGGCATGGGTCTATTCGGCACACGTGAGGGCAAAGCTCGTCTAGGCAGCCTATACAAGGTATCATGAACATCTGTAATCAACCCTAACCTTGCACCTGTAACTATGTCTCAACGCCTTAAATCATCACTCGCCGTGGGTGCATTGACCCTGTTGGGGAAACTCCCCCTTAGGTGGTTGCATAGAATTGCTAACACATTGATTTTTCTGTTGTTAATTTTTCCCAATCAAAGTCATAGACAAACCAAAATCAACATCGAGCGATGTTTTCCAGAGCTTAACCCCACACACAAAGCAAACTTAGTACGCCAAAGCCTGCGGCATACACTGTATGCGGCTTTGGAAATGGGCATCAACTGGACCCAAACCAGCGATATCGGCTTACAGTCTATTAAATCGGTGACCGGTGCTGAGCAGTTAACTAGCGCCCAGGCTCAGGGGGGCGTGATATTGCTCACCCCTCATTTAGGTAACTGGGAGTTGTTTGCCAATTGGGCCGCACACCATTACCCGCTTACCGCGCTCTACAAACCCGCTAAGCTGCAGGGCTTAGATGCGCTCATACACCAAGCAAGAAGCCGTGCGGGTATGCAGTTAGCACCGGCTACGGCCACAGGCGTGATGAAGCTAAAACGCGCACTCATCAAAGGCCAGGTAAATTTAATCCTGCCAGACCAAGAGCCCCCACCTAGTGCCGGTATGCTTAGCCAGTGGTTTAATCAACCGGCCTATACTATGACCTTAGCCAACCAATTGGCCAATACCAAAAACACGCGCATAATACTCGGTTTTGCACGGCGTTTAGAGTCAAGCCAAGGTTTTGCTTTAGAGTTGGAAGACATCACCCAGCAATGTCAGCTGGCAACGATTGAAGACAGCGTGGAGGCCCTTAATCAAGCGGTAGAAGCATTAGTGAGGCGAGCCCCCGAGCAGTATCAGTGGGAATACCGTCGTTTTAAGCACACGTTAGATCAAGCCTAACCAAGCTTTCGAGCAATGAGTAGCGCTTTGCCTGCTAACGGATGCTCTATGGACGCGAGTTGCTGTTCATCGTGGTAAATCAGTGGCGATAACTCAGTAAACAATTCTAGCAACTCACCTTTGCCCAATAAGAGCTGCGGCCGCTTCGGCTTGGGCAGGGTTTTGCCTGCAATTTGAGTGACTTGGTTAAAGGTTTGGTACACCAGTATGCCGCCTGGGTTCAGCTGGTCGACGATCTGTAGACAAAGTCTACGCTCAAGGTAGGCAGTGACACAAATTAAGTCAAATTTAAGGTCTGGCCATGGTGCATTAGTAAGGTCTATACAACGTTGATTTACCTCGACTTTGTGGTTGGTGCAATGGCGTGACATCTGCTCCAAACCCACCGGGGAATAGTCCCAAGCCTGCATGCTAAGCCCATGTTTTGTAAGGAAAATAGAATTTTGACCAAGGCCGCAAGCGAGGTCTAAACCAGTACCGTTTGTGGGTAGCAAATGTTGGTAGTGTGTGAGGCCATAACTAACCGGAGGTATATCCTGGGCTAGGCTATAACGTTGATTCCAGCGGTCAGGCATGGTTTGATGTCCTGTGGATAAGTCTGTGAATAGGCTGGGAAAAACTAATAAATATAATAAGCTAGCCGCGCCAAAACATAGGTGTAAAGAGCACCAATAAGGTAAATACTTCCAGCCGGCCTAAGAGCATTGAAAAACACAATATCCATTTTCCAACTGTAGTAACGTCACTGTAATTTTGCGCTACATCGCCAAGGCCTGGGCCGAGGTTGTTAAGGGTTGCGCCTACGGCAGACCATGCGGTGACTTGATCCATACCGGTACCTAATAAGGCAATCATCATAATGATGAATACCAGAGTATAGACAGAGAAAAACCCCCATACGGCTTCAGCCACTCGGTCTGGAATAGGGCTGGAACCTAATTTAACGTGGATGATGGCGTTAGGATGAATAAGCCTTCGTATTTCCCGAAGACCCTGCTTTAACACGATGAGTACGCGTACCACCTTCATGCCACCGCCCGTGGAGCCGGCACAGCCGCCAATGAAGGCAGCACTAAATAGTAGAAAGGCTAACATGGCGGGCCATTGGGCAAAATCTGCCGTAGCAAAACCGGTGGTGGTGGCAATCGACACGACTTCAAATATACCTTGACGGAAGCTGTTGTTAAAACTCATATGGTTAGTGAGCCATAAGGTGCCGACGGTAATGAGGCAAATAGTAGCAATCACACTAAGGAAAAAGCGAAACTCTTCGTCACGCCAATAGTGACTAAGGCTGGCTTTGTAGTGTTGGTTGCGAATGGTGCGGGCAGTTTGAAAGTGCAGACTAAAATTAACCGCGGCCAAGAGCATAAAGATGATAGCAATGGTTTCTACAGCAGCACTATTAAAGTAGCCCAGACTCGCGTCGTGGGTAGAGAAACCGCCGATAGCAACGGTAGAAAAACTGTGGGTAATGGCATCAAACAAAGTCATGCCGGCCAACCAATATGCAGTCGCACAAGTGACAGTTAGGGTGAGGTAGATATACCAAAGTTGTTTAGCGGTCTCTGTGATTCGGGGCGTTAATTTGGAGTCTTTCACTGGGCCCGGGGTCTCGGCGCGATACAACTGCATACCACCGATACCTAGCATCGGTAAGATGGCCACTGCCAAAACGATGATACCCATGCCACCAAACCATTGCAGGAACTGGCGATAAAACAGCAACGACTTAGGCAATGCGTCTAGGTGCACGATCACAGTAGCACCGGTCGTGGTTAGCCCTGAGAGTGACTCAAACAAGGAATCCACATAACTCCAAGCCGGGTTAATAGTGGATAAAGGAGTGGAAAAATAGAAAGGTAAGGCACCAAACAACCCAAGGATGGTCCAGAACATCACTACAATGACGAAGCCGTCGCGCGTACGCAGTTCCTTATTATGGTTTGAAAAGGGTAGCCATATTAAAAATCCAGCCATGAAAGTAATACAAAACGCGTACCCAAAAGACCAATGAGCACCATCATTTAAGCTTAGGGAAATCACTAAAGACGGTAGCATTGACGCACTAAATGCCATCAATAACATGCCGATTATTTTTAAGGTCACTTTAAAGTGCATAGTTAGGCCTAAAAGAACCCTAGAGTAACGGCAAACAAGCGCTCAACAGTGTGAATCATGTGCCTATCTGTCAAAAATAGTATGCAATGGTCATTATTCTCGATCACCGTGTCATGGTGGGCAATGATCACTTGGTCGCCGCGAACAATGGCGCCCACGCTGGTACCTTCGGGCAAACCAATTTCCTCAATGGTGCGGCCAACCACTTTGGAGGTTTTAGTGTCTCCATGGGCTACCACTTCAATCGCTTCAGCGGCACCACGGCGTAAGGAGTGAACATTGACGATGTCGCCTCGACGTACGTGGGTCAGGAGGCTACTAATAGTGGTTTGCTGTGGCGAAATTGCAATGTCGATCGACCCATCTTCGACCAGGTCAATATAGGCAGGGTTGCTAATAAGGGTCATTACGGTCCGTACGCCTAACCGTTTGGCGAGCATGGAGGCCATGATGTTGGCTTCGTCGTCGTTGGTTAGGGCACAAAATACGTCGGTGGACTCAATGTTCTCTTCAGTGAGCAGTTCTTTATCTGAGGCACTGCCGTGGAGAATGATTACATCATCAAGCGAGTCGGCTAGTTGTTCACAGCGTTGTAAGCCACGTTCGATAATTTTAACTCGAAAATCTTTACGTAAATTGCGCGCCAGCCGAGCGCCAATATTACCACCACCAGCAATCATGATCCGTTTATAGGGTTTTTCTAGGCGCCTCAACTCGCTCATGACTTTGCTGATATCGGGTTTAGCGGCAATAAAAAATACTTCGTCGTCTACATGTATGTGGGTTTGTCCCGACGGCACAATGGCACGGTTGTTGCGGAAGATAGCTGCTACACGGGTATCTACATTAGGCATGTGGCGACGCAGATCAGATACCGGTTTACCCACTAAAGGCCCTCCATGGCATGCGCTCACGGCCACCAATTGCACTCGGCCTTTAGCAAAATCGAGCACTTGTAGGGCTGTTGGGTTTTCAATCAAACGCTGAACGTGGGCGGTCACAAGTTTTTCTGGACTAATGATGACGTCGATAGGAAAAGCCCTAGGCTCTGCCTTAAATAAGGTGTCCCTTTCTACGAGGTATTGATGTTCCCGAATACGGGCGATAATAGTTGGGGTTTGGAACATGGATTTGGCAATTTGGCAGGCCACCATGTTGACCTCGTCGCTGTTAGTTACTGCTACGAGCATGTCGGCATCTTCGGCACCGGCACTGGCTAGAATGTTGGGTAATGAGGCCCGACCACGTATGGTACGTATGTCGAGGCGATCTTGTAGATCTTTGAGATGCCCCGCATCTTGGTCCACCATGGTCACATCATTGGCTTCGTTAGCCAAGTTTTCTGCAAGGGTGCGGCCCACCTGACCGGCACCAAGAATGATGATTTTCATACTAGCGCAAAATGCCTCAAGAGCTGGTTATTACGACTATCATAGCAGAACAAAAAGCTGCTGTATCAACAGGCCGTGATTGGATTTAGTTAATCGGTTTTTGTAATTTGGCATAATAAAAACCGTCGTGACTCGCAGGGTTAGGCAGCAGCTGACGGCCTACGTCCAGACCTATACCCCAGTCGGCCTCAATGGCACAGTGTTGGGCGTCTAATTGCTGCTTTAAAAAACGACCGACAAGACGGTCATTTTCTTGGCGTAGCACAGAACATGTAGCGTATAGCAGGTAACCGCCAGGCTTTAATAAAGGCCAAAGATTAGTGAGCAGCTTGAGCTGTAATTGCGCTAATTCTAAAATGTCTTCGTTGCTGCGTAACATTTTGATGTCAGGGTTGCGGCGAATAACACCCGTAGCAGAACAAGGGGCATCTAACAGAATACGGTCAAAGGCTTCGCCGTCCCACCATTGGCTTGGTTCACTGGCGTCGGCGCATAGGATTTGCGCCTGCAAATCCATGCGAAACAGGTTATCTTCCATACGGCCAATACGGCGCTCTTCTAATTCTACTGCCACAACCTGGACGTCTTCGGCTTCTAATAAATGGCAGGTTTTGCCACCGGGAGCGGCACATGCGTCTAACACACGCTGGCCTGCTTCTAGTTCTAATAATTCTGCACAAAGTTGTGGTGCTTCGTCTTGCACGCTAAACCAACCTTCGTCGAAACCGGGTAATTGGGTAATTTCACAGGCTTTGTCTAGTTGAACGCCTACTGGGCTATATTGGCAAGCATTGGCAGGGTGGCCAGCCTCGGATAGGGCTATTAAATAGTCGTCACGGCTCACCTTGCGCGTATTCACGCGTAAGGTGAGGGCCCCTTGAGGGTCGTTGGCGGCTAAAATATCCTGCCAATGGTCAGGCCAGTGATTACTGAGTTTAGAAATCATCCACTGAGGGTGATTATGACGATAGGCGTCATGCTCATTCAACACTTCTTCTAGGTCTGGGCCACCACGAATATAGGAGCGTAATACGCCATTAATGAGCTTGTCGGCCCAACGCTTGCCGCTGGCTTTAGCGGCCTGCACGGTGGCATCTACGGCGGCATAGTCTGGTGTACGCATGGCTTTTATTTGATATAAACCCATCAGGATGAGGGCGTAAATGTCCTGATCTTGGGGTTTCATGGGTTTGTGTAGTAGCTGATCGGCAATCAGTTCCAATTGTGGAAAATGCCTACAGGTGCCATAGCATAGTTGTTGTATTAGGGCTCGGTCGCCATGTTCGGCGTCTTCTAGAGCTTTAGGTAAGCTTGAAGCTAATGACCCCTGGTGGCACAACACCGAGGTGAGGGCTTGGGCGGCTAATAAGCGTGGGTTTGCCATGGTTAAGATTCCGCCTTGAGGCTAGTGAAAGTTTGGCCTAGGTTCATTTTTTGTTTTAGGTTGATGAGCTGGTTGTTGCTTAAGGCTTTACTGCCAGGCCACTGCATTTGGGTTATTTTTAGGCGCCCACTACCACAAGCGACTTCTAGTCCGGTTTTATCCAGGCCCAATAAAGTGCCTGGCGGTTGGTCGCTCTGTGTGTCTATGGCATGGGCCAGCCAAATGCGTAGACGGTGGTCTTGCCAGTCGCTGTAAGCCACGGGCCACGGGTTAAGGCCCCGCACTTGGCGGCTTATATCCTGAGCCGTTTGATGCCAATCAATGGCGCCTTCAGCCTTAACTAGCTTGGCGGCGTAGTTAGCCTGAGCGTCGTCTTGAACTTGAGCAGCTAGGCCGTTAGTTTGTAGTTGATCTAACGCATCCACCAAACTATTACAGCCTAAAATGGCGAGTTTTTCATACAGGCTAGCGCTCGTGTCGGTGTCTGCAATGGGTATTTCAGCTTTGAGTAACATGGGTCCAGTGTCTAGGCCTGCTGTCATTTGCATTACCGTCACACCAGAGCGTTCCTCACCTGACAAAATCGCCCGTTGGATGGGCGCCGCGCCGCGCCAACGCGGGAGCAAAGAGCCGTGTACGTTGATACAGCCAAGGCGAGGCGTGTCTAAAGCCACTTGCGGTAACAATAAACCATAGGCCACGACCACCATGATGTCGGCCTGGTAGCTGGCCAAGGTCGCTTGGGCGTGGCTATCTTTAAGGCTTAAGGGTTGTTCTATTACAATGTCATGTTCAAGGGCGAGCTCTTTAACTGGACTGGCAGTGAGCTTACGGCCTCGGCCTGCGGGGCGGTCTGGTTGGCTATATACCGCAACGACTTCGTGCTGGCTGTTGAGCAGTGCTTGTAAATGTTGCGCTGCAAAATCTGGTGTGCCGGCAAAAATAACCCTCAACCCCGTTTGGCTCACGCTTTAGCTTCCAGCTGAGCTTTTTCTTGAGCTTTTAGTTTGGTTTCGTAAAGGGCATCTTTGATATCATCACGGTGTTTCTTTTCTAGCTTTTTACGAATGCGCTCGCGCTTTAGGCGAGACAAGTAATCAACAAACAATTTACCGTTTAAGTGGTCTAGCTCGTGTTGAATACAAACAGCGAACAAACCTTCGGCCACTTCAGATATAGACTCGCCGTTTTCGTTGAGGGCGCTCAGCTGGATTTTGCTATGACGTTCTACATCGTCGTAAAACTCAGGCACCGACAAACAACCTTCTTGATACTTATGCCTCTCGTCCGACAAAGGTTTCCAAGTGGGGTTAATCAGCACGCGCGGGTCGTCGCCTTCTTCGCTCACATCAATGACTACAATACGTTGATGCACATTGATCTGTGATGCCGCTAACCCAATGCCTGGAGCGGCATACATGGTTTCAAGCATGTCTTGGGTTAGCTTGCGAATGTCGTCTGAAACCGTTTCCACTGCTACGGCAATCTTGCGCAAGCGTGGATCGGGGAATTCTAAAATAGAGAGTAAAGCCATGGTCATATCAGTTCGGTTGGGTAAAACATTGCGATTTATAAGCCGCTTACGCAAAAAGCGGATTCATTGACTAGAATTATACCACTAACTGCTTGGAGGGATGGAGTTCCGTCGCCGGTTAGTTGTTAAAAGACATGGCAGGTAGTATCAATACCGAAGGGCAATGATTATGGATGATCATCACTTAGCATGGTTAGCGTTAACAGAACTAAACCTGAGTTTTAAACAGAGCCGACTGTTGGCGCAGGAGTTAGGCGACGGGGCCACCATACTAGAGCAGCAGCACACTGCGCTAATAAAACAAATACTCAACCCGCAGCAACAACAAGCACTTACGAAACTCACGCAGCAACCTTTGCCGCAGAGTTTGGAAAAACAATTGTTATGGCTGCAACAACACCCAGCACAGTTGTTACTGTTCGACGACCTAGACTATCCAGACAGCCTCAGGTGTATGCACTACTCACCCGCTTTTTTGTGGTTGCGCGGGCGCACTAAATTGCTTAACGAGCCAGCCATAGCCATGGTAGGGGCCCGCGCCGCAACGGCCGGTGCCATGGCCATGGCAAAGCAGTTTGCAGGTCACCTTGCCAACAGTGGCCTAACCATAGTGTCTGGCTTAGCCCTAGGCATTGACGGAGCGTGTCATCAAGGCGCTTTAGATGTACAGGGAGATACGATGGCAGTGTTGGGTGCTGGACTAGGTAAAATCTACCCAGCTAGGCATCAATCCTTAGCTCAGCGCATTGTTGATGGAGGGGGGTTATTGGTATCGCCGTGGCCTTTAATGGCCAAACCGTTGGCCTACCGATTTCCCGCACGTAATGGCATTATCAGTGGTTTGAGCTTGGGGGTGTTAGTGGTCGAGGCGGCCTTAAGAAGTGGCTCGTTGATTACCGCTAAAGCCGCCATGGAGCAGGGCAGAGAAGTGTTTGCTATGCCTTCTAGCGTACACAATAACCAAGCCCAAGGCTGCCATCAACTGATTCGCGATGGCGCAATATTAGTGGATCAGCCGCAGCAAATAATTACCGAATTGGCGCCGCAGCTTAGGTCGCTAGTCGAGCGTTATCAGCCGCCGGACAATGAAATAAAAACCACTGACGCTATCTGCGACGCAGACCTTGCAGAAGAATTACAAATTTTGTTGCGCCTTTTTAGCTATGACCCCGTGCCAGTTGATATACTTTGTGCTCAGCTAGCGCAGCCCTATAATATTGTGGCTGCTCAACTCATCGAATTAGAGTTGCTGGGCCTCGTGCGTGTGACCGGGGCGGGTTATGAAAAAGTGTTTTAAGTTATTACGGGATACCCATGCAACCGAGTTATTGGCACTTACAGTGCGCGACGCAAAACCTAAAGTTTGGAGGGGTGATTGCCTACCCAACCGAAGCCGTTTGGGGCTTAGGCTGCGATCCCTGGGATGATAAGGCCGTGGCTCGGATTCTTAATCTTAAAAAAAGGCCCATGCACAAAGGCTTAATATTGGTAGCCTCGCAGTGGAGTCAATTTCAGCCACTTATAGAAAACCTGTCGAGCTCACAGATAGAAAAATTACGCCAGACCTGGCCTGGCCCCACGACATGGTTATTGCCGGATCCAGAGTCGTGGGTTCCGCCGTGGATAAAAGGCCAACATGGGAGTGTGGCGATACGCGTTTCAGCGCATCCAATGGTGCAGGCGTTGTGTGACGGCTTTGGCGGGCCTATTGTCTCTACCTCAGCCAATGTAGCGGGCCGTAATCCCGCCATGAGTCGGTTGCATATAGAGCAACGGTTTGGCGCTCAGCTCGACTATGTGTTGAATGGCCAATTAGGCCAAAGCAAACAGCCAAGCCAAGTGAAAGATTTAATATCAGGCCGAATCATTCGTCCTGCGTAACCATAATAGTTAAGGAATACCCAGTGTCCAACGTCGACATCAATGCAGTGAAAACATACTTACTAGGCCTGCAAGAGCAAATTTGCGTAGCCCTTCAAGAGTTGGATGGCGGAGCTCCATTTATTGCCGACGAATGGCAGCGCGAAGCAGGCGGTGGAGGTATTAGCCGTGTGCTAGCGGGGGGTACGGTGATTGAAAAGGGCGGCGTAAACTTTTCCCATGTGATGGGCGATTCCATGCCGTCATCTGCCACAGCTCATCGGCCCGACCTAGCAGGCCGTAGCTTCCAAGCCATGGGTGTGTCTTTGGTCATACATCCCCGCAACCCTTATGCACCGACTTCTCACGCAAATGTAAGGTTTTTTGTGGCCGAAAAAGACGGCGAAGACCCAGTATGGTGGTTTGGAGGGGGTTATGACCTTACGCCCTATTATGGTAACCAAGAAGATTGCCAGCATTGGCATGCCACGGCTAAAGCGGCATGTGATCCGTTTGGCGAAGCACTCTATCCGCGGCTCAAAAACTGGTGTGATGAATACTTCTATCTACCACACCGAGAAGAAGCTCGAGGTGTGGGCGGGTTATTTTTTGACGACCTCAACGATCCAGATTTCGATACCGCCTTTGCCATTATGCAAAGTGTTGGGGACAGTTATCTTAAGGCTTACGGCCCTATTATTGAACGTCGTAAAGATACGCCTTATGGCGAGCGTCAGCGCGATTTCCAACTACACCGCCGTGGACGTTATGTAGAATTTAACTTGGTTTATGACCGTGGTACTTTATTTGGTTTGCAAACAGGCGGCCGCACTGAGTCTATACTCATGTCATTACCGAGCGAAGTCCGCTGGAGTTACGACTATCAAATCGCCGAAGACTCAGAAGAAGCCATACTCGGCAAAGACTATCTGCCTGCAAAAGATTGGTTGGAGTAACCCATGGCTACTGATACAGCTGTAGATCAATACCGCGTGTTTGGTAACCCCATTCACCAAAGCAAGTCGCCTAACATTCACACGGCCTTTGCGTCTGCCACTGGCCAGCACATTAACTACCAAGCACAACTAGTGGCAGAAGATGTATTTGAAGACATCGTTACCGAGTTTTTCCAATCCGGAGGTAAAGGCCTTAATATTACTGTGCCTTTTAAGCAACGGGCCTTTGCTATGGCGCAAATCCTTAGCCCAGCCGCAAAAAAGGCAGAAGCCGCCAACACCCTTTATCTCAATGAACAAGCCCAGCTAGTGGCCGACAACACAGACGGCATGGGTTTAGTAAGAGATATTTGCCACAACCTTGGTGGAGAACTAAAGACTAAACGAATCTTAGTCTTGGGCGCCGGTGGCGCGGTAAGGGGTGTATTACAACCCATCTTGGCGCAGTTGCCAGCGCAGGTAGTGATTGCCAACCGAACCCATAGTAAAGCCTTAGATCTTGCCGCTTCATTTGCCGATTTAGGTCCGATAGAAGCGGTACCTATGGCGCAACTCCAAGGCCCATTCGACTGGATCATCAATGGCACCTCTGCGAGCCTCGCAGGCGACCTTCCTCCACTTCCGGCAGGCTTGTTTACCAACACTAGCCGCGGCTACGACATGATGTACAGCGCCCAAACAACCGTATTTAACGCTTGGGCTCTTGGCCAAGGCGCAGCCGCAGCAGACGATGGCTTAGGTATGTTAGTAGAGCAGGCGGCTCAGTCCTTTAACCTTTGGCGTGGTGTGCTGCCGCCTACGGAAGATGTTTTGCGCGCTTTACGAGCCGAGTTGAAATAACAAATGTAGGGAGGGGTCCAGAGTATGAAAACCATCGGCCTTATTGGCGGCATGAGCTGGGAATCTACTAGCCTTTATTACAGTGAAATTAACGAAGGTGTTAAGCAAGCCTTAGGTGGGCTGCACAGTGCAAAAATCTGCCTATATAGTGTTGATTTCCATGATATAGAACAGCTGCAGCACCAAGGTAAATGGGCTGAAACAGCAGTTATTTTAGCCAAAGCCGCCCAAGCAGTGGAGGCTGGCGGCGCTGATCTTTTTTTGATTTGTACTAACACCATGCACAAGGTGGCGGCAGAGGTGCAGGCAGCCGTTAACATTCCTATGGTACATATTGCCGATGCTACAGCTAAGCATTTGTTAGCAGACGGCGTCACTAAGGTCGGGCTGCTAGGTACGGCGTTTACCATGCAGCAAGACTTTTATAAAGGTCGGTTGACCCAAGAGTTTGGTATAGAAGTGTTGGTGCCCAATGCAGAACAGCAAAGCATGGTGCATGAGGTAATTTACCAAGAGTTGTGCCTTGGGCAGATTAACCAAGACTCCAAGCAAAAGTACCTAGCGGTTATTCAGGATCTATTTAATCAAGGCGCACAGGCGGTGATATTAGGGTGTACAGAAATTACCTTGCTGGTAGAGCAGCGAGATACAACAGTGCCGCTCTATGACACCACCGCCATTCACGCTCAAAGCGCGGTGGTGGCAGCATTGGACAAGGCTTAGCCTAATTCGGCGTTGTGATACACGTTTTGCACGTCATCAAGGTCGGTCAGCAAGTCTAAAAAGGTTTCAAACATTACTGCGTCGTCACCGGTAACCGGGCTCGTGTTTTGTGGGATGAATTGAATTTCATCCACTTCAAATTCAAATTCACCTTTGTCGTTGCCTAAGGCTTCAATCAGGGCTTGTTTAGTATTGCCGTACTCGGTATTGGGTGCGAAGACCGTAACCATACCATCTTCACATTCAACGTCGGTCACATCTACGTCGGCTTCCATCAGTGCTTCTAGTACAGCATCTTCGTCATCACCGGCAAATACAAAAATAGCACTGTGATCAAACATGTGGGCTACACTGCCAGAGGTGCCAATTTTGCTCTTGGTCTTAGTGAAGCACAGACGCACGTCACCAAAAGTACGGTTGGGGTTGTCGGTAAGGCAATCTACAATCACCATAGAGCTGCCGGGGCCGTAACCTTCATAACGCGCCGTTGAATAGTCTTCTCCACCACCGCCTTTGGCTTTATCTAGTGCTTTTTCGATGACATGGCTTGGCACCTGATCTTTTTTAGCTTTATCTATCAGCGAACGCAGCGACAAGTTACCATCGGGTTCCACACCACCAGATTTGGCCACAACGTATATTTCACGGCCGTATTTGCTATACACCTTCGCTTTAGCGTCGGATGTTTTGGCGATGTCTAACTTTTTGTTTTGGTAGGCTCTGCCCATAGTCTGTGTCCGGTGGAAAATGTCTAACCAATTTTACCTGTATATTTGATCAGGTGAAAGCTACAGTTGTAAACTTCCGTGATAAGCCTAAGGTGAGCTAAGAATAAACTAGGAATCAACACAATGAACATCCGCGAAGCCGTTGCAGAAGACTTTGATGCCATTTGGCCCATTTTTCACACTATCGTTGCCGCCGGCGAAACCTATGCTTACGCGACAGACACCACCAAAATACAAGCCCAAAACATATGGCTTGCATCGCCGCGCAAAACCTATGTGTGTGAAGAAGGGGGGGCAGTACTCGGCACCTATTACATAAAAACCAACCAGCAAGGCCCAGGCCAGCATGTGTGCAATTGCGGGTACATGGTTGCTCTAACAGCAAGGGGCCGCGGACTCGCCACCACCATGTGCGAACATTCTCAACAAACGGCAGTGCAACTTGGCTACCACGCCATGCAGTTTAACTTTGTTGCAGAGACCAACCAAGGTGCGGTACGCCTATGGCATAAATTAGGGTTTGAGACGGTAGGTAGGTTACCCAAAGCGTTCAAACACCCAAGCAACGGCTACGTTGATGCTTTGGTGATGTATAAGTGGTTATCCGGCAATGACGCTTTATAGATGAATAATGTTTGACTAGAAACCCCATTGTAAGACAATCAGCTCGTTAATTTGCAACTGCCGACAAAGAACTTTATCAATGAACTTCAGCACCTCCAAAAAACCAATCCTAATGCTCAGTATTTTGTGGTTAGTGGGCTGGACCTTGCGCGTACCCATTTTGACCGCGCCTCACTTAGCCATTCAAATTGCCGACGCATTTGGTTTGGGCGAGGCCGGAACAGGGGCGTTGACTACGTTACCTATGATCGCTGTGGCTTTTGGTGCTATTCCTGCGGCATGATGCTGGGTGAAATGATGGGTGCAGGTTTCACATTACCGGTCATCATGCCATTAGCAGATCATGATTGGCGTGTGGCTCTGGGGCTGTGATCGGTGCCAGTGATTGTGATCTCCTCGTTTATGCCGGGTCCATTGCAAACGGTTTATTATGCCACCAAGGCTTACGTGGCTTCTTTTTCTCAAGCTATTGCAGAAGAGGTGGCTAGCAATAATATAAGCGTAACTGCACTATGCCTTGGGCCAGTAGCCACGGGCTTTGTAGCCGCTGCGGATTTGGGTGGGGTGGCCGTGTTCGATCAATCAAAAACGGCAGAGTCCGTTGCTCGGTGTGGTTATAAAGCCATGATGCGGGGAGAGCTGGTGGCATTTAATGAAACTAAACCGAAGTTTTTATTAAACTGGGTGGTGCCAATTTTTACCACGCAAGTTAGTGTTGAAGGTGTCGCGCAAAGCGATGGAGAAGAACTGACGCCCAACGTGAAGCAGGTTGGTACTAGAAGCTAACGACGAAGAGCGAGCCTCATCACAAGGCCCGCCAACCTAGACCTTTGCAACAAACGGCATTTTGATACCTAAAATCAGACCATTGCCGAGCAATACAAGCGCTAAACCAGTCACGCTACTTAGGGTCCATACATACCCTTCAAACACAGTAGATAATGCGAGCGCGACTACAGGGAACATCACCGTAGCATAGGCCGCTTTGTTGGCGCCGATGCGGCCCACTAAAGAAAGGTAGGCGGTAAAGCCTGCAACCGTGCCTATAACGGCCAAATACAATAAGCTGCCCAAGTACTGAGGGCGAGTATCCCACGCGAGGGGGGTGCCGGTAATGACGAGTAAGGCGGCCAAAAACAAGGTGCCGTAAATCATGGCGTAGGCATTGCTGGTAAAGGGTTTTAGGCCCTTTTTATTGTGCCTGACTGAAATCATGTTACCCAAGGAAAAGAAAAAAGTGCCTAAAAAGGCAAGGCCAATGCTACCAAAATTTACTCCCTTGTCGGAGTCTGCTTGTAACTCTGGCCAGAACATTAAACTCAGACCAATGATGCCTAGAATACCAGCGCCAAACACAGCGCGGGTTGGACTTTCACCCCAAAAAATACGGTTGTTTACGGCATTAAATAAGGTGGCGGAAGAAAAAATGACCGACAACAAACCACTAGAAATCGACAGTCCAGCGCTATAAAAACAAACAAAATTCATAGAAAACAAACACATGCCCTGCAGCACCATAAAGCCGTGATCGGATTTGCTGGTGGCTTGTAGGCGTCGGCTTATAAGCACTAGCGGTAACATAATGGCCGCCGCTATGGCAAACCGATAAAACACTGATGCCAGCACCGCCACTTGGCCTAATTGCCAATGAATGGCGATCCAAGTGGTGCCCCAAATAAGCACAGTGGATAAGTAGAGGAATTGCGTCACGCCGGCGTCCTTTTTGGCAGTGTTCGTATTATAGTCGGCTAGCTAGATAAGTCTGCTATAGGTGTAGCAAAACTCTGTGCCATATCCCATGGGAAACGAATCCAGGTGTCTTGGCTGACTTCGGTAATGTAGAGATCTACAGTGGGTTTGCCAGCCGGTTTGGCATACACGGTGGCGAAGGTGGCTTTAGGCACCAAGGCACGTACTGCGGCGGCGGTTTTGCCTGTGTCTACTAGGTCATCGATGAGCAAAAAGCCTTCGCCGTCACCGTCAAAACCCTTGAGCAACTTAAGCTCGCCTTGCTTGCTGGCTTCTACGCCTTCTTCGAGTTGGCCATAGCTAGAAATACAAATGGTGTCGATTAAGCGAATGTCGAGTTCACGGGCAATAATGGCGGCAGGTACCAAACCACCACGGGTAATGGCAATGATGCCTTTCCATGGGCCTTGTTCAAGCAAGCGCCAAGCCAGGGCGCGAGCGTTACGGTGTAATTCTTCCCAAGAGATTGGGTAGTCTTTGTTGTAGGGGTTGCTCATGTTAAGTCCTGTGCTAAATACTGATTTTTTAGATTCACATAGTTGTCGGCCATGTAAGTGAGGCTAGATAACTCAGATTCGGTGAGGGGGCGCTTTTGCCTTGCTGGGCTGCCGGCGTACAAAAAGCCGCTGACTAAACGTTTGCCGGGTGTTACTAGGCTGTTGGCCGCAATCATCACATCGTCTTCGATGACCACGTCATCCATAATAGTACTGCCCATACCAACCAATACCCGATCACCAATGATACAACCATGTAAAATGGTCCGATGCCCTACGGTCACTTGATCACCAATGATGAGCGGGTAGCCGGCTGGATTGCTGGTGTTTTTGTGACTGACGTGGAGAATGGAACCGTCTTGAATACTGGTGGAGTGGCCAATACGGATATGGTTCACATCACCACGCACCACACTGTAGGGCCAGACTGAAGAATCTGCGCCAATGTGGACATCACCAATAATGATGCATTGCTCATCAATAAAGGCATTGGCGTGAACTTGAGGCTGTACGTGTTTTAATGGGCGAAGGGCCATTGTTATTCCTAATTATTGCCAAACGAGGGCTTATTTTAAGCCAAAGCATTGGGTAATGCTAAAAGAGGCACTATTATAACCTCACTAACATACAAAACAATCGACGGAACACAATGGCTAGTCAATCTCTATTGCAGCAATTAAAACTACCCGACTTCACCTCCCTAAATCCTGCTGGACTCGCCGCTAAGTTAGACCAAAAGCTGGCACAAAATCTACGGGCCATTGAGCAACTGTTAGGAGAGGGGGCGACGGACTACGCCAACTTAGTGCCTGCTCTAGAAGTGTTAGACGATGACATTGGCCAGCTTTGGGGGCCGCTCAGCCACTTGCACGGCGTGAGTAATACGGAGGACATAAGAGCTGCATTTGATGACTGTTTGCCTAAGCTGACCGCGTACGCCACCCAGTTGGGGCAAAACAAAGGCCTGTATCTGGCCTTTGTGGCACTTTCTGAAAGCCAGGAGTTTGGCCGGCTTAGTCAATCGCAACGGCAGTTTGTAGGGCTACAGATTAGGGACTTTAAGCTTGCGGGTGTGGCCCTGAATCCACAACAAAAAGTTGAATATGGGCAGCTAAAACAACAGATGGCAGAGCTATCTACACAGTTTTCAAACCACCTAATGGATGCAACAGAGGCGTGGTCAAAGCACTTTAATGATAGTGAGCGCTTACTTGGATTGCCGGAATCAGCGCTGCAGCAAGCACAAGAGGCGGCCAAGGTTAAACACAATTCGGGCTATTTACTGAAACTAGATTTTGCCTGTTATCACGCGGTGATGACCTTTGCCGAGCAGAGTGAATTACGCCAAGAAATGTATCAAGCCTTTAATACCCGTGCGTCAGACCAAGGTCCTCAAGGGGGTAAGTTTGATAACAGCCAGATTATGACTGACCTAGTGAGCTTGCGTCACAAAGTGGCTCAACTTGTGGGTTATGACAATTATGCAGAATACTCAGTAGCCACCAAAATGGCCGACTCAGCACGCGCTGTAGAACGCTTTTTGTTGGACCTAGCCGCCGGTTGCAAACCTCAAGCCCAAGCCGACATGCACCAGTTACAGAATTACGCGTCAGAGCAGCAAGGCCCTAGCCCCCTAGCGGCATGGGATGTAGCCTATTACAGCGAAAAGTTACGTCAAAGCCAGTATGACTTGTCGCAAGAAGAGTTAAAACCTTATTTTTCTCTACCCCAGGTGCAAGCTGGGCTATTTGCCGTAGTTAATCGAATTTACGGTATCGAAGTGACGCCTTGCACCGGTGTAAGCACCTGGCATGAGGATGTGGGTTTTTATCAGGTCGCTCACCAAGGCAAGGCCATAGGCTATTTCTATTTTGATTTGTATGCGCGAGATCAAAAGCGCGGGGGTGCTTGGATGGACGAATGCCGCAATCGTCAGTACCAAGCGAATGGTAAATTGCAGCTACCGGTGGCGTATTTAGTGTGTAACTTTGCTGCACCTGTGGGCGATCAACCGGCCTTATTAACTCATAACGAAGTGACGACCTTGTTTCATGAGTTTGGTCATGGTTTGCACCACATGATGACCAATATCGATGTGGCGGGGGTTGCCGGTATCAATGGCGTTGCTTGGGATGCTGTTGAGTTGCCAAGCCAATTGTTGGAGAACTGGTGTTGGCAAGAAGAGTCGTTGCGTATGTTCGCAAAACACCATCAAACCCAAGCGCCACTGCCTGAGGCGTTGCTACAAAAAATGCTAGCGGCTAAGAACTTTCAAGCCGGTATGTTTTTAGTCCGTCAGTTGGAATTTTCGCTGTTTGATTTACGTTTACATATGAATTACCAACCTGACAAACCACAATCGGTGCAAGCGGTGCTTGATGCCGTGCGCCAAGAAGTGGCCGTGGTACAGGCGCCGGAATGGAATCGTTTTCAGCATGGTTTTGCGCACATATTTGCCGGCGGTTACTCTGCTGGTTACTACAGTTACCTATGGGCTGAAGTGCTTGCCTCAGACGTATTTAGCCGGTTTGAAGAAGAGGGGATCTTTAATCCCGAAACTGGTGCCGCCTTGTGGCGTGACATTACCGGCCAAGGGGGCAGTCGCGACGCTATGGATTTGTTTGTGCAGTTTATGGGCCGTACACCCACAGTGGATGCGTTGATGCGCCATAAGGGTTTAACTGGAGCGAATGCGTAATGAAAGTAAGATTTATTGCCGGTATTGTGTGCCCTAAGTGTGGTGCGCAAGACAGTGTCCGTATTCATATTGCCGAAGCGGGGGAGGTGGATGAACAATTACGCGATTGTGTGACTTGCGGCCACGAAGAGCGCCTAGGCCAAGGCGCGGCAGCAAGGCAGGAAGTGCCCACACGCGTTAATCAAAGTAGTAAGGCTAATGCGGTACAAGAGGTGGAAGCGCAGCCGTTAAAACTGCAATAGTTGGCATAGGGGTTAGGCTACAAACCATGCCTGTTTGTAGCTCAGCCACACATAGCCTGCCAAGGCGACTAAGGCCCGAACTCCACAAAAACCTAAAAAGGCCCACCACAAACCGTCATTGCCCCAAGGTAACAGTAGATACCAAAGGGGCAATAGGGCCAGTAAGCTAGCTAACACCGAATAAAACATTGCCTTGGCCTGTGTGGCGCCCACAAAAATACCATCAAACAAATAACTCCATACGCTCACTAGTGGCACCCAGGTGACCCAGATGGCATGTTCGCGAGCGATTTGGCGCACGCTTTCAATGCTAGTTAGGCCATGGATAAAATAGTCGCTGAGTAACCAAAACCCCATGGTAGCCAGAAAGGCGACCACCAAAGAGTAAACGGCAGCGCCGTTACATAGTTGATAAAAACGCTGTTTTTGCCGAGCGCCAATGGCTTCACCCGAGGCCGCCTCAACCGCAAAGGCAAACCCATCTAGCGCATACGCCAGTATGGCCACATATTGCAGCAACAAGGTGTTGGCGGCCAATACGTAATCACCCATGCGGGCGCTCTGAGAGGTGATGAAGGCAAAGGCAAATAACAGCATTAAGGTGCGTACAAACAGGTAGCTGTTAAGCTTTACCAATTTTTTAGCCAGTGCCGAAAAGGCCTGAATATTAAAGCTAAAACGCTGGTCAAGTTGTTTAAGGTGGCGCCAAACCAATGCTAAAGCCAACAGCAAACCACAATAGTCGGCTAATAAACTGCCCCAGGCAACACCGGCACTGGTCATGTCATACACCATCACAAACAATAAGTTGAAGGCAATATTGCTCAGGTTGGTGACGACTAGCAATATTAATGGGCTGCGGCTGTCTTGGCGGCCTAACAACCAGCCTAAACAGGCATAAGTGATGAGTACCGCCGGAGCACTGTATATACGGATGGATAGATATTCATTAGCCAAGGCCGATACAGCTGTACTGGCTCCCATGAGCTGTACGCCCAAGGGAATGAGCCAGCTTTGTAACACCACAATGCAGCAACCAATGAGCAGGGCCAACAGGCTTGGCATGATGAACAGCCGCATTAACGCTTGGGTATCACAGGCCCCTTGAGCTTGGGCCGTGAGGCCTACTGTGCCCATGCGCAAAAACCCAAAGGCCCAATAAATAAATGACAATAAAGTGGCCCCCAAGGCCACTGCGCCTAAATACTGCGGTGCGTCCAAATGTCCCATAATGGCGGCATCAACCAGGCCCAATAAGGGCACGCTGATGTTCGACAAGATCAAAGGCCAGGCTAAGTACCACAATTGGCGCATGTGCTGGCTACGTGGCTGGTATGACGCCCACTTAGCCATCAATTGCGTCACGGGTGAGTTTGCCTAATGGATCGGGGCAGACTAAATAACACAAAAAATAATGCACTGGCTATAATCACCACTGAAGGCCCTGCTGGCGTGTCGTAGAACCACGACAAAGCTAAGCCGCCACTCACCGCGATCATGCCTAATAAACTGGCTAACAAAGCCATTTGTTCCGGCGAAGAAGATAACCGCCGAGCCGCTGCCGCAGGAATGATGAGTAACGAGGTGATGAGTAACACACCCACCACTTTCATCGCTACGGCGATGACGATAGCGACCAATAACATTAACAAGGTACGCATCCACGCGACGTTTATGCCTTCGACTTGGGCCAGTTCTTCGTTGACAGTAATGGCTAACAACGGCCGCCAAATAGGCACCAAAATAATTAACACCAATAAACAGGCCACTGCAATCCAAATTAAGTCTTGTTGGTTAATAGCCAGCAAATCACCGAACAAAAAGCCGATCAAATCAAAGCTTTGATGGTCGAATAGGCTCAGGCTCACAAGGCCTAGCGACAGACTGGCGTGGGACAAAATGCCCAGTAAGGTGTCGGTGGCAATAATGCGGCGGTGCATCAATGTGCTCAGTAATATGGCCAACAATAAGCACACTAATACCACAGCAAGGCTCAGGCTGATCTGCAACAACAGCCCCAAGGCAACGCCCAACAATGCGGCATGGGCCAAGGTGTCACCAAAGTATGCCATACGACGCCACACCATAAATGAGCCCAATGGCCCGGCTATTGCGGCGATCATCAAACCACCCAACCATGCCCATAATAAAAAACTAGCCATGATCACAGCCCTCGTGGTGTTGCCCGGCAATGATATCGCCATGACTGGTGTGGTGATGGTTATGTTGGTGATTGTACAGGGCCAAGCTGCCAGCGCCTTGTGCGCCAAATAGTTCGGTAAAGGCAGGGTCTTGGCTCACTTGTTCAGGATGCCCAGAACAACAAATATGCTGGTTTAAACAAATTACCTGATCAGTCGCCGCCATGACTAAATGCAGGTCGTGAGAAACCATTAGAATGCCACAGCCTAATAGATCACGAATTTGTTTTATGAGGCCATACAATGCTACTTGCCCGGTTACATCCACGCCTTGTACTGGCTCATCCAATACCAGTAAGTGAGGTTTGCGCAGTAGCGCGCGCAATAACAAAATACGCTGAGTTTCACCGCCTGAAAGCTGTTGCATGGGTTGGTTAAGCAGCTTGTCTGCGCGGCACTGCAGTACCAGTTGTTGCCATAAGTCGGCGTCTAGTTTGTGCTGTTTATGGCGGCCCAAGTCTAAAAAGCGCTGCACTGTCAGCGGTAGGGTGTTTTCTAGTTTTAATTTTTGCGGCATGTAACCAATGCGCAGGCCTGCCATGGTCGTAATCTGGCCGGCGTCGGTTTTCATGAGTTTTAACAGGCTACGCACCAAGGTCGACTTGCCTGCACCATTAGGTCCAATGACGGTGGTGATTTGGCCAGCTTGCAGGTTAAGGTGAATGTCTTTAATAAGCCATCTGTCGCCGCGCTTAACGCCCAGGCTTTGGGCAGATAACAGTAAATCGCTCATACAAAGGCCTCGGTGTTGGCATTTTTGCTGGCACACTGCTCACAAGTGCCAGCCACTTCTATAGTGTGTTCTTGTACTGTAAAGCCATGTTTTTCGGCGCTTAGTTTTAACGCCAAGTTAAGGTATTGGCTGTCGACCTCTTGTGCTTGATGGCAATCTTGGCACAACAAAAAGTGGCCTTGGTGGGCTTTTTCTGGGCTGCAGCAACCCACGTAGGCATTAATGCTCGCCAGTTTGTGTAATAGGCCTTGAGTGCCCAAAAATTCAAGTGCGCGGTACACCGTAGGCGGCGCCGAGTTAAACCCTTCGGCGGCTAAGCTGGCTAGTAAGTCATAGGCTCCTAGAGGCTGATGGCTTTGCCAAACTAACTCCAAGACCCGTTGCCGCACAGGCGTAAGCCGTACACCACGGTTTTTGCACAAGCTTTGAGCTTGGCTAATGGCGCTGGAAATACAACGGGTGTGGTCGTGGGGGCCAAAGGCGGTAGCCTGCATAATGGTGTGTTTCTCAGTTGACGATTGTTATAATATAACATAGCATTGCCAGCAAATTCTAATCTTGTGAGAAAACACCCACTACTATGTCTTTTGTGACTCGTTGTTTGTCATTAGCCGGCACGGCTTTCATCCTTTTGTTCGCAAACACCACCGCATCGGCTGCGCCCAATGTCTTACCCAGTACACAAGCGCTAGCTCTAGTGTTTGCAGAAGTTGCAGGAACGTTAGCTCAGCCGCTATTGCCGCCCAATGTCTCACCCCATGAGTTTAGCCTTAAACCAAGTCACATTCGTCGCCTTCAGAGTGCCGAACTTGTGGTTTGGCTTGGCCCCGAGCTTGAGCCATATTTAGCGAAGACCATGGCGCGTATACCGGCCCATCAGCAACTCATCATTAGTAAAGGCGGCTCAGACTCAAGTGCAGCAGCCGGTTATGGGCAACATCCATGGACTAGCCCTGCGTATTTGTTACAAGGCATAAACCAACTTAGCCAACGTTTGGGTACCAAGAGGGATAATTCCACGTGGATAGAAACTATGAGCCAGTTGCAGCTTGAGCTTGCTCAGCATGTAAAAAAACTGAATCACAAGGATCAAGGTTATCTTATATATCACGATGGATTAGATGGATTTGAGGCCTTTTTTGATTTAACCCACTTGGCTAGTTTTACCGGTGCCGATGATCAAGCCCCGGGGGCCAAACGTTTAGCTAGTATTGCTCAACTGGTGCAAGAGGGTAAGGTGGCCTGTATTTTGGTAGACCATGAGGTTAAGCATAACCTTGTTGATGCCGTAGTAGGGCCAGAGGTTAAACGCATCCAAATTGATATTTTGGCGGCCAACAGCCACAGCCTGACCGAGTACATCACTGCGCTACAGCAAGCCTTATTGAGTTGTGGCCGCTAACAATAACAGTCGTAGGCGACACTGTAGCTTAAGATAGTTGTTGAAACTGCCGCATACGGTGGCTTAAAATATCGCGGAACACGTCTGGGTCTTTAAGTACCGTCACGCCTTCTTCGCGCTGGTGTGAATCTAAACCGTGGAAAGTCTCTAAGCGAGATAACCAAAAACGCATAGCAGCCGCCACTAACATGGCATTCCAATACTGTCGTTCAGCATCGTTAAAGGGGCGTACTTGCGCATAGGCTGTTAAAAATGCGTCATATAGCGCGGGGTCAATACTTCCGTCTGCGGCAATACACCAATCATTGACCGTTATCGCAACATCAAACAACAAGTAATCATTGCTAGCATTGTAGAGATCAATGGTGGCGCTGAGTTGGCCTTGGTTAAAGAGGGCGTTGTCGTGAAACAAGTCACCGTGCACTACTCCCATGGGTAGGTCGGGGGACTGTGCTTGCATAGCATCATACTGGCCAATGGCCATCATTAACATGGTGGCATCTTCTTCATCTATACAGCTGGCAGCTCGGGGGCCTAATTGGTTCCACCATGAGGCGCCACGATGGCTGCGGCGGTCGGTGGTAAAACTTTGGCCTGCCACATGTAAGCGGGCTAATTCGGCACCCATGATGGTGCACTCGGCCACGCCAATTTCACAACGTGCCAAATGATCGCCAGCAAAACGAGGAAACAGCAGTGCTGGTTTGTCGGCTAACCAAGTGAGTGCAGAGCCTTGGGTGTCTCGCAATGGGGCGGGTACGGTGATGTTATGGGCTACAAAGTGCTCGGTTAAATCTACAAAGTAGGGGATCTCATCATATCCCAAGTCTTCAAACAAGGTGAGCACAAACTCCTGCTCTGGTTGCCCTGCAATGTGTGTGGTGACAAAGTAATTGGTGTTTTCGATGCCACCACTAATGCCTTTGAAATCCACTAATTCGCCAACAGCAAAAGGGGCTATGTAAGCGCTAATTTGAGCGCTGGTGAGATGGGTGTATATGGCCATAAGATTGCTACTGTGTAATGCTGAATTAGGTCACTAAATCGGTTGCAAATAGTACGCTGTGACCGGCTTCAATTCAAGTTTCGGAGCATGCATTATGCTATTCTTTGGGGCTGAGCATTAATTTTTTGTCTGAGACACCTCCATGACCGCAAAAGCTTCCACCCCCGTAGTACTGGTAGATGGTTCATCCTACTTGTTTAGGGCCTACCATGCGTTGCCGCCACTAAATAACAGTAAAGGCATGCCGACAGGGGCCATCAAAGGCGTGGTCAACATGATGCGTAGCTTGGCAAAGGACTATGCTAACGCCAATCTCGTGGTGGTGTTTGATGCCAAAGGGCCAACCTTCCGTAACGAAATGTACTCCGAGTACAAGGCACACCGCCCACCTATGCCCGATGACATGCGCCCACAAATTGAGCCCATACATCAGATCATTAAAGCCATGGGTTTACCTTTGTTAATGATTTCTGGGGTTGAAGCAGACGACGTGATTGGCACTTTGGCGGCGCAAGCGACCGAGCAAGGTATTGATACGCTAATTTCCACCGGCGATAAAGACATGGCGCAGTTGGTTAGCCCCCATGTGGGTTTGGTGAATACCATGACCAATACCTACCTTAATGAAGCCGGTGTGGTGGAGAAGTTTGGTGTAAGGCCAGATCAAATCATTGATTATCTCGCCATTGTAGGCGATAAAGCAGATAACATCCCGGGCGTGCCAGGTGCAGGGCCAAAAACGGCGGTAAAGTGGCTGGCTGCCTACGACAACTTAGAGGCCCTAATGGATAACGCCGATGAGATTGGTGGCAAAATAGGCGAAAAATTACGTAACGCGTTAGAGTTTTTACCTTTGTCTCAAGCCTTAACAACCATCAAGTTAGATGTAGAATTAGAGCAACGGCTAGATCAAATTAAACCTAAGCCAGTGGATCAGGCTGCGTTATTGGCTTTGTATGAAGATCTTGAATTTAGATCGTGGGCCAATGTCCTTATACAAGCCGGCGTCACTGCCAATAGCCAGCCAGTGGCAGCATCGCAGGATCCAACTCCGCGTTCTTCTTCGGCTCCGGAGCCTGAGGCAAAGCCTGCCAAAGATGCTCCAATACCTGCGCAAGTGGCAGCCACTCAATACACCACTGTTGCAACTTTGGCAGAGCTTGAGCCGTGGTTAGAGGCGTGCCGTAAGGCGCCTATATTCGCTTTTGATACAGAAACTACCAGTTTAAACTATATGGAAGCACAGCTCGTTGGCGTGTCTTTTTGTATCGACGCCGGTACTGCAGTTTATGTGCCTTGCGGACATGATTACGTGGGTGCGCCAGAGCAAATTAGTCGGCCAGACTTAATTGCCGTATTAAAGCCATTGCTGGAAGATCCTTCTCAAATCATTGCCGGACAAAACCTCAAGTACGACATGAATGTGCTGGCCAATTACGACATTCAGTGGGGCGCGCAGATCGTCGACAGTATGTTGCAATCTTATGTGCTTAACTCCACAGTCAGCCGCCATAATATGGATGCCTTGGCACAGCATTACTTGGACTACCAAACCGTAAAATATCAAGACATTGCCGGTAAAGGGGTCAAACAACTCGCCTTTAACCAAGTTGATTTGGAACAGGCGGGCCCCTACGCCGCAGAAGATGCAGACATCACCCTACGTCTGGTTCAGTATTTTGCAGCCTGCCTCGCTCAGGAAGAGAGTTTATTGTCGGTTTACGAGACCATTGAAACGCCGCTTATTGGTGTGTTATCCCGCATGGAGCGAATAGGCGCCTTGGTTGACGCTAAAATACTGGGAGAGCAAAGCCAGGCTATTGGTGTGCGTTTAACCCAATTGGAGCGTGATGCTTACGATTTGGCGGGCGAAGTGTTTAATCTGGCCTCTACGCAACAGTTGGGTGCTGTATTGTATGAAAAGCTGGGTATTCCAGTGATTAAAAAAACACCAAAAGGCAAGCCCTCAACTGCAGAGGCGGTATTACAGGAACTCGCGCAAGAGCATGAACTGCCTAAGCTGCTGATTGAGTACCGCAGCCTAAGCAAGCTCAAATCGACCTATACCGACAAGCTGCCATTAGAAATCAATCCCGCTACCGGTCGTATCCATACGTCATACCATCAGGCTGTTGCGGCTACGGGGCGCTTATCGTCTAGTGATCCTAACTTACAAAACATCCCGATTCGTAGTGCCGAAGGCCGCCAGATAAGGCAGGCCTTTGTGGTGCCGCAGGGTAAGGTGATGGTGGCGGCGGATTACTCTCAAATTGAATTGCGTATTATGGCGCACCTGTCGAAAGACGAAGGTTTGCTCAATGCCTTTGCTACGGGGCAGGACGTGCATAAGGCGACGGCCGCAGAAGTATTTGGTGTGACGCTAGAAGAAGTGACTATAGAGCAGCGACGTAGCGCAAAGGCCATTAACTTTGGTTTGATCTACGGGATGTCGGCATTTGGTCTGGCTAAGCAGCTAGGTATCAGTAGGGCTCAGAGCCAAGATTATATTGGCCGGTACTTTAGTCGTTACCCTGGAGTGCAAGAATACATGGACCAAACCAAGTCGCAGGCTTCGGAGCAGGGTTTTGTCGAAACGATTTATGGCCGCAGGTTGTACTTGCCAGATATCAAAGCCCGTAATGCCATTGCTCGCCAAGCGTCGGAACGCACCGCCATTAATGCGCCCATGCAGGGCACAGCAGCAGACATTATAAAACGCGCCATGATAGATGTGGACGCTTGGTTAAATCAGAGCGGATTAGATGCGCGCATGATCATGCAAGTGCACGATGAATTGATTTTTGAAGTGGAGAAGACGCAAATAAATGAGCTAATTGTCGGCGTGAAGCGCTGTATGGAAGGCGCTGCGCAACTTGAGGTGCCACTTATTGTGGATGTGGGCAGTGGCGATAATTGGGACCAAGCTCACTAAATTAAATATTTTTTAACTTAGTGGGAACTAAACTCCAAATGCGTCGTCATAGTAGGTAACTAGCTAAGCGTCATCAACATGATATAAAAAAGAAAAAAGACGCCCCACCCTGAACACCGTTCCCCTCGGTCTTCAGGGTTTTTTTGCCTACAAGTATAGCTAGATCCTGACCTTCGTTGGGATGACGGGTTACTCGGATTCAGGCTCTGCGTCGGGTAAATCTTCTTCGACAGGCTTCAACCAATGCACCAATTGGCGCTCAAGATCAGCAATGCCCTCGCCCTTGGAGGCAGAAAAGCTTTGCATGGTAATTAACCCTTGTGGGTGTTCAGGCAGGCCTTTTATGACTTCCGTTTTGGCGTTCATAATGCCGTTTTTCTTGAGTTTGTCGGCTTTAGTCAGCAACAAATGCAGCGGCAAGTCCGAAGCAATACACCAATCGATGATCATGCGATCAAACTCTTTTAGCGGATGACGAATGTCCATCACCAACACCAAACCCGCCAAACTCTGCCGTACCTCTAGATATTGGTTAAGGTGTTTGCGCCAGTTGAGTTGCATGGCCATAGGTACTTTTGCGTAACCGTAACCTGGCAAATCGACTAATCGACATTGTTCGAGGTTGAGGTTAAAAAAGTTAAGTAGTTGCGTACGCCCAGGTGTTTTACTGGTGCGGGCTAAGCGTGGGTTACGAGTTAGGGTATTGATGGCGCTCGATTTGCCGGCGTTGGAGCGACCAGCAAAGGCGACTTCGGCGCCTATATCGTCGGGGCATTCACTCACTTTACTAGCGCTCGTGAAGAATTCTGCGGAGCGAAATTTTACGTGTTGTTCAGTCATGGCGTCTGTCATTTGTAGATTAGGCTGCATTTTACCTGATTTTTGCGCAAATAAACCCTGCTAAAGGGCAGATCTGAGGGATACATGGGTGAAGTATCATTGAAGTCGTGCCACCTGCACCTTATAATGCCTGCATTGAAATTTTTACTTTTGAAAAAATACGGGAATATCCATGAAGAAACTAGTTGCATGTTTGATGATTGGCCTTGGCTGGATGAGCTTTGCCTATGCCGGTGGAGACGCCGATGCAGGGCAAGGTAAGGCCGCAGTTTGTGGCGGTTGCCACGGCGCCGACGGCAATAGCTTGATCGCAAGCTTTCCTAAGCTGGCTGGCCAAGGTGAGCTGTACCTGGTTAAACAAATGATGGATATTCGTGACGGTGCTCGAGAAGTGCCACAAATGGCAGGTCTATTGACCTCATTGTCGGATCAAGACCTAGCGGACATCGCAGCATATTATGCTGCGCAAACTAGCAGCATCGGTGCTACTGACCCAGCCATGGTTGATTTAGGTCGCCAAATGTACCGTGCTGGTAACGCTGCCAAAGACGTTGCAGCATGTACTGCATGCCACTCGCCTACCGGCGCTGGTAACGCCCAAGCGGCGTTCCCTGCGTTGAGCGGCCAACATGCCGACTACATCATCGCCCAGTTACAGGCGTTCCGTACCGAAACGCGCACTAACGACAAGGCCAAGATCATGCGCCAAGTTGCAGCCTTAATGAGTGATAAAGAGATTGCCGCAGTGGCAAGCTACATTCAAGGTTTGTCTAACTAGCAATAACAGGCACTCAAAAAAGGCGGCTAAGGCCGCTTTTTTTATGCGCCCTAAGTAAAGACAATGTAAATCAGCTCGCCCGCAACGCCTTAAGCGTTATGATGAGGCTGTTAACACAATAAACGCTACAATCGAAAAACAAAGGACAATCACATGTTGAAGAAATTCGCTGCCATTATCGCCTTAGTCAGCTTGCCGATGCTGACGCTTGCCGCCGACTACCAAGCAGGAAAACACTTTCTTGTCTTGGATGAGCCCATTAAGTCATCCAATTCAGACACTGTAGTAGTGAATGAGTTCTTCGGTTATACCTGCCCCCATTGCAATGGTTTCGAACCGCTGTTGCATCATTGGTCTCAAGAGCAGGCAGAGGGGGTCACCTTCATGGCGATCCCGGTGGTGTTTGGTCGTAGTTGGGAACCTTATGCAAAGGCCTATTTCATCGCCCTTAATCTTGGTGTTTTAGATCAAACCCACCAAGCCATGTACAACGCCATTCACGTTGATGAGCGCCGTATGACTAACCGCCAAGCGTTAGCTGCGTTTTTTGCGGAGCACGGCGTTAGCAAGACAGATTTCGACAAAGCCTACGATTCCTTCGATTTACAAAACAAGATGCGTCAAGGCAAGCGTTTGGCGGCCCGCGCCAAGATTACCGGCGTGCCTTCAATGTTGGTGAATGGCAAATACATGGTGAATACCACTATGGCAGGAAGCAACGAGGGCATGTTGGCCGTAGTCGACTATTTAGTTGAGCTGGAAAGCCAGTAACAGCCGTAAGCATTTGAATTCAGACCACGACAAGTGTCTGGTGGCAGGGTAGAATGCTACTAACTAGTGATTAACGAGTAGCTTCATGACTGACCAGGGCCCTAAACCAACCACGCACTTTGGTTTTAAACAAGTACCCACTGGCGACAAGGTGAGCCAAGTCGCAGGCGTATTCCATTCTGTGGCCGCCAAATATGATGTCATGAATGACCTCATGTCGATGGGTATTCATCGCCTTTGGAAGCGCCAAACTATAGAAATGAGTGGTGTTCGCACCGGCGATTCAGTGCTCGACCTTGCCGGTGGCACGGGTGATTTAACCATGCGCTTCAGCGACATTGTGGGGCCCGATGGCCGCGTCATTCTAGCCGACATTAATGAGTCTATGATCAAAGTAGGGCGCGATCGCTTAATCGACAAAGGCGTGGTGGGTAACGTCAGTTACGTCCAAGCCAACGCCGAAGCATTGCCTTTTCCTGATAACAGCTTTGACTGTATTACCATCGCCTTTGGTTTACGTAATGTGACCGATAAAGACAAAGCGCTGGCGTCTATGCGTCGCGTATTGAAGCCCGGTGGACGGTTGTTGGTTTTGGAATTTTCTAAAACCGAAAATCCAATGCTAACAAAAGTGTACGACACCTATTCCTTCCACATTTTGCCAAAAATTGGCAAGCTGATTGCCGATGACGAAGACAGTTACCGTTATCTGGCCGAATCCATTCGTATGCATCCAGATCAAGCTACACTCAAAGGCATGATGGAAACCGCAGGCTTAGTCAATTGCCGCTTCCATAATATGACCGGTGGCATCGTGGCATTGCACTATGGCGTTAAGCCGTAGCACGGGAATTAAAGCACTTTAATGAAAGCAATTGTCCGCGGTTTTTCTATTGTCCGAGTCATGATCCGTTATCGGCTCGACGTGCCTTTGCTGGCCTATGATTTGCCTGTGTCGGTGCGGCTGTTATTTTGGTGTATGCCTTGGCGGCTACTGGTCCCCGTAAGAGGCAGCGTGGCGCAACGCATACGCTTGGCTCTGATCGACCTTGGCCCCGTATTCGTTAAATTTGGCCAGCTGCTGTCTACTCGCCGCGATATGCTTGATGACGAGTTGGCAGAACAATTAGCCACCTTATTAGATAACGTGCCGGCGTTTGATGGCAAACTATCAAAGCAGCTGATTGAGCAAGGCCTAAAGCAGAAGGTTGAGCAAGCGTTTGCAGAATTTGATGAACAACCGTTAGCTTCGGCTTCCGTTGCGCAGGTTCATAGTGCCCGCTTAGCGAGCGGTGAGTCGGTGGTGGTGAAAGTGATTCGTCCGGGTATCGAACGGATAATTGTGCGCGACCTGCGGTTGATGCGATTAGTGGCAAAATTAATCAATGCAGGGGTGCCTAATTTACGTCGCTTACGCCTTCAAGACGTCATTGATGAGTATGAAAAAACCATTTTTGATGAACTTGACCTGCAGCGAGAAGCGGGCAATGCGAGTCAGCTAAAACGTAACTTTGATAACTCTAATTTGTTATATATACCCAAGATCCATTGGCACTTAAGTAATCGTAAAGTTTTGGTGCAGGAGCGCATCCATGGCGTGCCAGTCAACGATATCGAAGCCATCGACAAGGCGGGTATTAACCGTGAAGAGTTGGCTAAACGTGGGGTGGAAATCTTCTTTACCCAAGTGTTTCGCGATAGTTTTTTTCATGCCGACATGCACCCCGGTAATATTTTTGTCAATCCCGCATTGCCCAATGATCCTCAATACATGGCCGTCGACTTTGGTATCGTGGGCAGCCTTACCGCCGAAGATCAGGCCTATTTAGCACGTATTTTGTTGGCTTTTTTTAATCGTGACTACCGTCAAATTGCCCAGTTACATGTGGATTGCGGATGGCTACCGGCAGACACTAAAGTGCATGAATTCGAAGGTGCAATTCGTGGTGTAAGCGAGCCTATTTTTGCGCGACCTTTGGCAGAGATATCTTTCGCCGAAGTATTATTGGGCTTATTTCACACGGCGCGCCGGTTTAACATGCAGGTGCAACCACAATTGGTTTTGTTGCAAAAAACCATGTTGAATATCGAAGGCTTAGGACGTCAGTTGTATCCACAGTTAGACTTGTGGCAAACTGCGCAACCGATACTCGAAGCCTGGTTTAAGCGTCAAGTTAGCCCCAAGCAAGTGTATAAACAACTCAAGCAAGAGTGGCCAGATTTGGCCCAACAGTTGCCGCACCTGCCAGCTTTGGTGCATGATGCATTACAACAAACAGCGCGCCCTAGAATAGCCGATGGCGGGTCTAACCCGCAGCATAATAAGTCGGCCAAACCGTGGAGTGGCTTGATTGGCCTTGGTCTGGTGGTGGGTGCGGTCTGTGTTCATTCCACGACGCTAGTCGATCCGCTGTGGGTTTCGCCAACCAGCGCGGCGTTGGGCATAGTGGGCGCTTTAATCTTGTGGCATCGAGGGAATCGATAATGGCGAGCGTTAGTTGGCTAGACGAAATTAAGTGGGACGATAAAGGCTTAGTAGCCGCCATCGCCCAAGATCATCAAAGTGGCCAAATACTCATGATGGCGTGGATGAATCGAGAGTCCTTGTTGCTGACGCAGCAAGAGCAGCGCGCCGTTTATTGGTCTCGCTCGCGGGCTCGATTGTGGCGCAAAGGTGAAGAATCTGGCCACGTACAAAAATTGCACGATTTACGTTTAGACTGTGATGCTGATGTAGTGCTACTGTCGGTAGAGCAGATTGGCGGGATCGCCTGCCATACGGGCAGACCCCATTGTTTTTTCAAACATTTTCAAGACGGTCAATGGGTCGAAAATGTGGCGGTCGTTAAAGACCCGCAGGAGATCTATAATCATGAGTGATGTATTGGACGCACTGCAGCAAGTATTGCAAGAACGTAAACAGGCAGACCCTGAGTCGTCCTACGTAGCGAGCCTGCATGCCAAAGGTCTGAATAAGATTTTGGAAAAAATTGGCGAAGAAGCGACGGAAGTTATTTTGGCCGCAAAAGACGCTAAAGATGAGCTTACGACTAAAGACGTTATTGCTGAAACGGCCGATCTGTGGTTCCATTGTCTGGTAATGTTATCCCACTTGGGGCAGGATCATCGGGCAGTGTTGGCAGAATTAGAGCGCCGTTTTGATTTATCTGGTTTAGTAGAAAAAGCTGGCCGTAGCCAGTAATTGATTTAATTAGGAGTTTAGTATGGGTTTAGGTGGTATTAGTATTTGGCAGTTAGTGATTGTATTGGCAATTATTCTTTTGTTATTTGGCAGCAAAAAGTTGCGCAACATCGGCGGTGATTTGGGTAATGCCGTGAAGGGCTTTAAATCGGCGATGAAAGACGAGCCTAAGGCAATCGACGAAAAGAAAGATGCCGCTTTTGATGCAGAAGCTAGTGTCGAGAAAGAAAAAGAAACTGAAAAAACCGAGAAATAACGGCCTAGTTCATGTTTGATATCGGTTTTACAGAACTTATTTTGGTGGGTGTAATTGGCCTTCTTATTCTTGGTCCAGAGCGCATGCCTATTGCTGTGCGTACGGTTGGCATGTGGGTGGGAAAAATTAAACGCACCCTCGGCGGCGTACAAAAAGAGATTCAGGATGAGCTGCGTATTGACGACATTCGCAAAAAGGCAGATGCAAATCGCAAAGCCATTGAAGGGCGTATGCAAGAATTGCAGGAAGAAACGGAGCTGATGGAAGCGCCTGTAGTGGCAGCGGCTCCGGTTGCGCCAGCAGAAACTGCCGACGCCTCTGAAGAAGCCCCTGCGGCCGAGGAAGAGACTGCTGTAGAAGCACAGGCACAAGAACCTGTGGCTGAAACAGCAACCGAAGAAAAGGAAGCGGCCTCATGACCGACAACACGGCTGCCAACTCCGAGAAGGATTCAGAACTACCGTTAATGGGCCATCTTATTGAATTGCGCAATCGCCTACTCAAGGCCGTAGTGCTGATTGTTCTATTGTTTGCGTGCTTGTTTCCATTCTCTAACGACCTTTACTTGTATTTATCGGATCCGTTGCGTAGCTTGCTACCCGAAGGCTCCACCATGATTGCAACCCAAGTGGCGTCGCCATTCTTAGCACCGTTCAAGTTAACCATGGTGCTGGCGTTGTTCGTGAGTATGCCTTTTATCTTGCATCAAGCATGGAGCTTTATTGCACCAGGCCTGTATAAGAAAGAAAAACGCTTAGCGTTTCCGTTGCTTGCCTCAAGTATTGTGTTGTTCTATCTCGGCATCGCCTTTGCCTACTACATAGTTTTCCCGTTGATTTTTGGATTTTTCACTGCCACAGGCCCAGAAGAAGTGGCGGTAATGACCGACATTTCCGCGTATCTTGATTTTGTATTGAAGCTATTCTTCGCTTTTGGCATAGTATTCGAAATTCCTATCGCCACCGTCTTACTAATTTGGTCCGGTGCTGCAACACCTCAGGATCTGGCTAAAAAGCGAGCTTACGTATTAGTTAGCTGCTTTGTTATTGGTATGTTGATTACGCCGCCCGACGTGATATCGCAAACACTATTGGCTGTGCCTATGTGGTTGTTGTTCGAAGTGGGTATCTTGGTGGGTCGGTTTGTTAACCCCAGCAAAGATGATGACGTAGAAGACGATGTCACAGAATCGACTGTAGTCGATTAACCCTGTCGTGTGCCACACCCTGTGGCGCACGTTGTTAGCCTTATTTCCCCTTTTTTGATCTAATTTCCATTTACCCCTTGTGCTTTATTCTGCGATGGATATAATGGCGCTCCCTTGTTAGAGGGGCCTTAGGCAAGCGTTAAGCGAGTTATCAAAAGGCCTTATAAAACAAAGGGC